>Ga0209101_1000164_pt1 | contig 56739 bp, 40 predicted proteins | sample ConPoolayeCmetaG_FD_185481 | JGI IMG/M metagenome (GOLD analysis project Ga0209101, IMG submission 185481) | Hot spring microbial mat communities from California, USA to study Microbial Dark Matter (Phase II) - Cone Pool mat layer C metaG... ... | reverse complement strand
ATCTTGCGGCGCCCCAGGCCCCCGCCCCTGCGACGACGCCGATCCCGGCAGCGGCTCCGACCGCGCTGGCTGCCGCGTTTCCGCGGCGAGTCGTCGTCCCAGTGCTGCGTCCCCCGCTCGAGGTCTGCAAGGAGACGGGAGCACGGCTCGATCCGGGGCACCGCGTCCTCGTCGTTCCCGATCGCGGAGGCATCGGCGACGCCCTGGCCGCCGAGCTGCGCGGTCGCGGGGTCGAGCCGCTCGTCGCTGGGGTCGGCGACGACACCGACGCCCTGCTGTCCGCGGTGACCGGCTGGCTCGAGGCCGGCCCCATCCACGGCGTCTACTGGTTGCCGGCCCTCGATCCGGAGCCGTCGCTCATGGCCATGGATCTGGCCACCTGGCGCCTGGAGCTGGAGGCGCGCGTCAAGCGGCTGCATGCCGTGATGCAGCGCCTCTACGATCAGGAGATCTTCCTCGTGTCGGCCACGCGCCTCGGGGGGTTCCATGGTTACGACGAGGCGGGCGCATGGAATCCGATGGGCGGTGCCGTGACGGGTTTCACCAAGGCGTTCAAGCGCGAGCAGGGTGGGCGCGTGGTGAAGGCGGTGGATTTTCCCCCGGACTGGGCGCCAGCCGACATCGCGCGCACGCTGGTCGAAGAGACCCTGCGCGATCCAGGGGCCGTGGAGATCGGCCGGCATCGCGACGAGCGGTGGAGCCCGGGGCTGGTCGAGCAGCCCCTCGGCACCGACGGGACCGGGCTGCCACTCGGGCCGGAGACCGTGATGGTCGTGACTGGCGGGGCGGGTAGCATCGTGGCAGCTATCGTCGCCGATCTCGCAGCCGCCTGCCGCGGTGGGCACTTTCATCTGTTCGACCGGGTCGCGGCGCCGGCGGACAACGATCCCGATGTGGCGCGCATCCGCAGCGACCGCGAGGGCCTCAAGCGCGAGCTGTTCGAACGCCTCAAGGCCCGAGGCGAGCGAGCGACGCCGGCCATGATCGAACGGGAGCTCGCAGCCATCGAGCGCTCGGCGGCCGCTGCGACAGCCCTGGAGGCCGTCCGAGCCGCGGGTGGGCAGGCCTACTGGCACGCGGTCGATCTCCTCGATGGCGATGCCGTGCAGAAGGCCGTCGGGGAGGTGTGCGCGCGGCATGGCCGGATCGACGCCCTGGTGCATGCGGCAGGGCTCGAGATCAGCCGTGCCCTCCCGGACAAGACCGCGGCCGAGTTCGCGCGCGTGCTGGATGTGAAGTGCGATGGCTGGTTCAGCCTGCTCCGAGCGATCGGCGACACCCCGCTTGCAGCGACGGTGGTCTTCAGCTCGATCGCGGGCCGGTTCGGCAATGCCGGCCAGACCGATTACGCCGCAGCCAACGACCTGCTTTGCAAGTGGACGTCGCACCTGCGGCGACTGCGCCCCGGAACGCGCGCGCTGGCCATCGATTGGACGGCGTGGGCCGAGATCGGCATGGCCTCGCGCGGTTCGATCCCCACCATCATGGCCGCGGCGGGCATCGACATGCTCCCGCCCTCCGTGGGCATCCCGGTCGTACGCAACGAGCTCGGCGCCGGCACGGCGGGCGAGGTGGTCGTCGCGGGGCGCCTCGGGATCTTGCAGCAGCCTTTCGACGCCACAGGCGGGGTCGACCCCGAGCGATTGCAGCAGCGTGCCCCGGGACCGATGATCGGACAAATCGTCGCGGCATCCCTCGACGAGGGGCTCGTGGTGGAGACGACCCTCGATCCGCGAGCGCTTGCCTTTCTCGATCATCACCGAATCGACGGGATCCCGGTGCTCCCCGGTGTCATGGGGATGGAAGCGTTCGCCGAGGTCGCCCGACTGGCCGCCCCCGGGTGGCACCCGGTGGCCGTCGAAAACGTGGACTTCCTCGCGCCCGTCAAATTCCATCGCGATCAGCCGCGGACCCTGCGGATCACCGCGCGCGTCCGCCCGGGCACGGATGGCCTGACGGCCGAGTGTACGCTGTCGAGCAGTCGCCTGCTTCCGGGACGAGACCTTCCCGAGGTCACCCTCAACTTCCGCGGCCGGGTCCAGCTGGGTGCCGCGCCACCCCCGGCGCTGCGCGCCGACGTCCCGCCCATCGACAGCGCGGCACCGCATGTCGAGGCCGCGGCGATCTACCGGGTGTACTTCCACGGTCCGGCGTATCAGGTGCTCCGGTCGGTCCACCGCGTGGACGGCGGAGCGGTCGGAATCATGGCCAGCGATCTGCCGCCGGATCTGCCGTCCGGGGCACCGCCGCCCCTCGCGCGCCCCCGCGAGGCCGAGCTGTGCTTCCAGGCGGCGGGGATTCTCGAGCTGGCTCGCACTGGGGCGCTCGGCCTGCCGCAGCACGTGGGGACGCTCGAGATCACCGACGCCGGGCCGCCCTCGGGACGCGTCCTCGCCGTGGTCGCGCCTGCAGCGACCGGACGCGGGGTGGACGTGCGGGTGATGGACGAGAGCGGGACCGTCCGGCTCGTGATGCGGGAATACCGGACGATCGCCTTGCCGGCGAGCGTGGACGAAGCCGAGCGGGCGCCAATGCTCGGACTGGCTTCGTAACGGAGAGGAGGTCGCATGTGGCGGGAGTTCTCCCGGGTCGCGGTGTTCGGCCGCGGCACGGCAGCCGTGCGCTTCGTGCACGCGGCCCGAGAGATGGCCCTCGAGCTCGGCAAGCGGCTGGAGACCGTTGCCGTCGTCACCGAGGATGCGCGGGCGACCGTGCTCGCTCGCGAGGCTGACGCCGTTGTCGACCTCGGTACTCCGACGGTGGTCGACCCTCGCACCGGGCAGCGCCGACCCTGCTGGCACGATCCCGCTCGCCTTCGCAGAGCCCTGCTGGAGGCGCGTGCGGATGCGGTGTGGCCTGGGTCGAGTGCTGTCGCGGAGCACCCGGCCTTTTTCGCGACCTGCCGCGATCTGGGGCTCGTTCTCCTGGGACCGACCAGCACCCGTGTTCCCGTGCTCGGAGACAAGGTCGCTGCCAAGCGCCTCGCCGAGGAGGTGGGGATCCGCGTCGTGCCATGGCCAGGGACTCCCGCCACCAACGCTGCCGAGCTGCGCGCTCAGGCCCGTGCGCTCGGACTTCCGGTCATGCTCAAGCCCGTGGGCGGAACCGAGGGCGCTGCGCTCCGTCCGGTGCAGGTCGAGGGGAGCCTCGATGCCGCGGCGGAGGCCTTGCAGGCCGAGGCCACCCAGGAGCTGGGCGATGGAGCGTTGCTGCTCGTCGAACGCTTGCTGGCCGGCGCGCGCTGCATCGAGGTGTTCGTCGCGGCGGACGACCTGGGCACCGTCTGGCCGCTCGGGATCCGGGATGCCAGCCTCTGCCGGGCACGGCGGCTGCTTCTGGCAGAATCCCCTCCGCCCGGTCTCCGCGCAGAGCAGCTCGAGCAAGCCGCCGACGCCGCCGTGAGACTGTGCCGAGCCGCCGGCTTTGTCGGCACCATGGCCGTGGAATTCCTGGTCGATGCTGTGACGGGAGAGCTTCACTTCCTCGAGCTCAACCCGCGCCGGCCGGACGATCACGCGGTCGCCGAGCTCACGGCAGGAATCGAACTCCCGCGCCTCCAGCTCATCCTGGCGAGGGGATATCGTCTCGAGGGCCAGGCACCACGTCCTCGCGGGCATGCCATGAGCGTGCTGCTCGAGGCACGCGATGCGGAAGCCAGCTTCGCTCTGTCGGGCCGGCGCGTCGAGCATCTGGCGCTGCCACCGGGCACCGTGGCTCGGCTGGACGCCGCCGTCGAGGCTGGCGACCCTGTCCCGGCTCGCGATCCTGCGCTCGGGACGCTGCTTGCCCACGCCGAGGATCGCCGCGCCGCCCTGGCGCGCCTCCGCCGAGCCGTGCTGGAGAGCGAGGTGGTCGTCGACGGCGGAACATCGACCCGGCCCGTCATTGCGGCGCTGCTCGAGCATCCGGGCGTCATCGATCCGGGACGAGACGTCAGCTGGTTCTCTGCTTGGCTTGGCGCGGGCCCACGGCCGGCCGTGCGGCACGTCGTCCGGGCCCTGCTGCTGGCAGCGGTCGAAGGATACGAGGCCGACCGCGCGCAAGCCCAGGCCAGGTTCCGCAGCAGCGCCGCCCGCGGGCGCCCGGAGGTCCCGTCCGGCTTGGGCGGGCGCGTCCTCCTCGGCTATGGCGGCGAGCGCCTGGCGGCGGACGTGCGGCGTCTGCGTCCGAGCCACTACCGTGTCACGATCGACGGGGTCACGCGGCACCTGCAGGTCGAGCATCGGGGTCCCTTCGCCCGACAACTCGTGCTCGATGGCCGGCGAAGCCGCGCCCTGGTCGTGCCCGAAGGGGTCGGGTGGCGGATCGAGATCGAAGGCAGCCCGCACCGCGTCCTGCGGGCAGACGCAGGCGCCGTTCACGCTCCTGCGCCCGCGGTGGTGGTCAGCGTCGCCGTTCGTCCAGGCGACGAGGTCCAGGCCGGAGATCGGCTGGTCGTCCTCGAGGCGATGAAGATGGAGATGCCCGTGCTGGCCCCGTTCGCGGGCCGAGTCCGCGAGGTGCTCGTCACCCCCAACCTGCAGGTCGGGCCAGGAACGGCGCTGGTGATGATCGAGCCGGCGTCGCTGGTCACCGGCACCGCGCCGGCGGGCGGGATCGACCTGGGTCCGGCTGCTGCGCCGGCGCTCCCCGACGCGACCGAGACGCTGGCGCTCCTGCGTGGGCTGGTCCTCGGGTACGACGTCGACGCGGCCGACGTGGTCCAGGCCTGGGCCGCCCACGTTGCCAGCGGCGCGGTCGACGAGTCCCGGGTCGCCGCCGAAAACGCCGTGCTCGACGCGTTCGCCGACGTCTGGTCGGTGCTGGCGGTTGCACCGCCAGCCACCGACGGTCTGGCGGGCGACGAGGGCAGTGCCGAGGAGCGCCCGGGCGAAGAATGGCTGCTTACGTATCTTCGAACGCCAGAGGTGCGCAGTCGACGCCTCCCCCAGGCATTCCTCGAGGCGCTGGAACGGGCTCTCGGCCATTACGGCGCCTCGATGAGCCGACCCGGTCCGGCACTCGACGAAGCCCTCATGCTGCTCTGGCAGTCGCGCCAGCGCCTTGCAGGACAGGTGGCCGCCATCATGACGCTCCTCGAACGGCGGCTGGACCGCGCGGCCGCGGTACCTGCCTACGCCACGGACGCCTTCCGGCGCATTCTCGACCGCCTCGCTGCGGTGAGCACGGGCCGCCACGCTGGTCTGACAGAGGTCGTCCGCCAGCTGCGCTTCCGCCTCTTCGAGGAGCCCCGCTTCGAGCGACTCCGTGCGGAGACGCATGCCCGGGCGCTCGCGGCTCTCGACGAGCTGGCCGCCAATCCCCCCGAACCCCGCCGGCGGGAGCTGCTCGACGCGCTTGTCGAATGCCCGCAGCCGCTGGTCGGCCTGTTCTCGGCGCGTCTCGCGCGCACCGATCCCCACCGCCGCGCCCTCATGCTCGAGGTCCTGGTGCGGCGCTACTATCGCATTCGCCAGATCGAGGAGGTCACGACGGTGACCCTGGGCGGTCGGGGAGTCGCCCAGGCCGTGTATTCGCACGACGGTCGCCGCATCCACGTCCTGGCCACGCACGCAGATCGCACCGAGCTCGCCGCCACGCTGGCCGAGCTGGCGTCGCTCTTCGAGCCCATCCCGTCCGATCACGGCATCGTCCTCGATCTCTTCCTGGAACACCCGGGTTCGCTGCCGTCAGCCGACGAGGCCTCGCAGAGTCTGGCGGCCTCCCTCTCCGCCGCAGGGCTGCCGCCACGCGTCCAGCGCATTGCCGTCGCGCTCGCCGGACCGGAGGCCGAGCGCGGGATGGGCGGCATCCTCCACCTCACCTTCCGCCCGCAGGCGCAGGGCTACGCCGAGGATCCCATGTGGCGCGGGCTGCACCCGATGATGGGCAAGCGGCTCGAGCTTGCCCGGCTCGTGAACTTCGACATCGAGCGCCTGCCCTCGGCCGAGGACGTGTATCTGTTCCGCGGCGTCGCGCGCACCAACCCCAAGGACGAGCGGCTCTTCGCCTTCGTCGAGGTCCGCGACCTCACGGTCGTGCGCGACGAGGCGGGGCGGCTCGTGGATATGCCCCACCTCGATCGCATGGTCCTCGAGGCGGCAGCGGCCATCCGGGACGTGCAGGCGCGACGCCCGGCGCGCGAGCGCCTCCAATGGAATCGGCTCTATCTCTACTGCTGGCAGCCGCTCACCCTCGCTCCCGAGGAGCTGCAATCGGTCGTCGAGCGGCTCGGACCCGCGCTCGATGGCCTCGGGCTCGAGAAGGTCGTGGTGCGGGCGCGGATGCCCGATCCCGAGACCGGCGCGCTGCGCGACCAGATGCTGCACATCGGCAATCCGGGCGGCCGGGGCTTCGTCGTCACGGTGCGCCCGCCCACCAGCGATCCGCTCGAGCCCCTGACCCCGTACACGCAGAAGGTGGTCCAGCTCCGTCAACGCGGGCTCGTCCACCCCTACGAGATCGTGCGGATGATCGCCCCGCCGCACGATGGGCGGCGTACGGAGTTTCCGCCCGGCGAGTTTGTGGAGCACGATCTCGATGCCTCGGGCGCTCTCGTGCCGGTGCAGCGGCCGTGGGGAGAAAACGCGGCCAACATCGTCGTGGGCACCGTGCGCAACTTCACGGGCGCATATCCCGAAGGGATGCTGCGCGTGATTCTGCTCGGCGATCCCAGCCGCAGCATGGGCGCCCTGGCGGAACCGGAATGCGCGCGGATCAACGCCGCCCTGGACCTCGCAGAGCGGCTGCGGGTGCCGGTGGAGTGGTTTGCCCTCTCCGCGGGCGCGAAGATCTCCATGGAAAGCGGCACCGAGAACATGGACTGGATCGCCCGGGTGTTGCGGCGATTGATCGAGTTCACCCAGGCCGGAGGAGAGGTGAACGTGGTCGTCGTCGGCATCAACGTCGGGGCGCAGCCGTATTGGAACGCCGAGGCCACGATGCTCATGCACACCAAGGGCATCCTCGTCATGACGCCCGAGGGGGCGATGGTGCTAACGGGCAAACAGGCGCTCGACTACTCCGGCAGCGTATCGGCCGACGACAACTTCGGCATCGGCGGCTACGACCGCATTATGGGTCCGAATGGGCAGGCGCAGTACCGCGCGCGGAGTTTGACCGATGCCTGCCACATCCTGTTCCGCCACTACGAGCATGCCTACGTGATGCCCGGCGAGCGCTTTCCCCGCCGCGTGCCCACGCGCGACCCGATCGACCGCGACGTCTGCGCCTCGCCTCACGGCGGCGAGCTGCCGACGGTGGGCGATGTCTTCTCGGAGCGATCCAATCCTGGTCGCAAGCGCCCCTTCGACATCCGCCGCATCATGCACGCCGTCTGCGATCAGGATCATCAGCCACTGGAGCGGTGGATGGCCATGCTCGACGCCGAGGTCGCCGTCGTCTGGGACGCGCACCTCGGCGGCTATCCGGTGTGCCTGCTCGGCTTCGAGTCGCACCCGCTCCCGCGCCAGGGCTTCCTTCCTGCCGATGGCCCGCCCACGTTCACCGCGGGCACCCTCTTTCCCATGGCGTCGAAGAAGGTCGCCCGGGCCGTGAACGCGGCCAGCAACAACCGCCCGCTGGTCGTGTTGGCCAACCTCTCGGGCTTCGACGGCTCTCCCGAATCGATGCGCCGCTGGCAGCTCGAGTACGGCGCGGAAATCGGTCGCGCCGTGGTCAACTTCCGGGGTCCGATCGTGTTCGCGGTCATCTCTCGCTATCACGGGGGCGCATTTGTCGTGTTCTCGCGCGTGCTCAACGACAACATGGAGGCCATCGCGCTCGAAGGCACGTACGCGTCGGTCATCGGCGGCGCGCCGGCGGCCGCCGTCGTCTTCGCGGGCGAGGTCGACCGCCGAACCCGGCAGGATCCGCGCGTGGTGGCGCTCCAGACCGAGCTGGCGCAGGCGACGGGTCCCGCTCGCGCGCATGTCCGACTGCGGCTGGAGGAGACGATGCGGGCGGTCCGTTCCGAGAAACTCGGGGAAGTCGCTGACGAGTTCGATCACGTGCACACCGTGCAGCGTGCCTTGTCGACCGGTTCCCTCGATCGCATCATTCCGCCGGCAGCGCTGCGCCCGTACCTCGTCGAAGCCATCGAGCGCGGCATTCGCCGGACCCTCGAGCGCGAGGGAGGCACCGATGGCGCCACACGCTGCGTCGGATGAGGCCCGTCGGCTACCTTCTGGAACCAGCGTCCGCCGTGCCGCCCGACGACAGCTGGCTCGCGCCAGCCGAGCGCGGCACGCTGGCGGGGCTGCACGTCACGAAGCGCCGCGCGGACTGGCGGCTCGGACGCTGGGCGCTCAAACGCGCCGTCGCCCGCGCCATGCACCGGGCGGAGAGCACGGCCGACCTGGGCGGGATCGAGATCCGAACCGCACCCTCCGGCGCCCCCACCGTGTGGGTGGACGGCCGCCCCGCCCCCTGCGCCGTGTCGCTCAGCCACTCGGCCGGAGTCGCGTTCTGTGTGGTGGCGCCGGTCGACATCGCGATCGGCTGCGATCTCGAGCAGATCGAGGCGCGGAACGACGCCTTCGTCGACACGTTCTTCACCGAGGCCGAGCAGCAGGCCGTGGCCAGGGTGCGCGCGGAACTCCGCGATCGACTGATCACGCTGTGCTGGAGCGCGAAGGAAAGCGCCACGAAGGCGATCGGCGAGGGGCTGCGGCTCGACGTGCGAGACCTCGTCGTCCATTGCGATCTCGAGACCCTGGAGCGCCGCGACCCCCGGCTGTGGGCGCCCGTGACAGTCGTCCGGGCCGAGGAGCGACTGCAGGGCTGGTGGCGTCTCGACCCGGTCGGTATCCAAGTCGTGGTCGGCTCGTCGCAGATCGCTCCCCCGACACCGCTCACGCCATCGTGGCCCACCGTAGCTGCGCTTTCATAAGCTCGAGGGATCCAGTAGATCGATGGATCGCGTCGTGACGGAGCTGTCGTCGGGGTCGTCGAGGGTGTTGCGGGCCGCGGTCGCTGCGATTCGCCCGCGCGGTCACGGCTTCGATCAGCCGATCGACGACGCCGTCCTGGACGAGATGCAGCGCTACCTCGCGCGGCTTCCGGCCCCGTTTCGGCTGCTGTTTCCCGTGGGGCTCCGCCTGCTCGAATGGGTCGGGCCGGCGCTCGCGGGACGTCACGGGCGCTTCTCGCAACTCGCCCCGGACGAGGGGCGTAGCGTCCTCGCGCGCTTTCAGCGCCTCGGGGGACCGTGTGCGGGACTCGTCCTCGGACTGCGCGCACTCGTGTTCCTCGCCTTCTATCAGCATCCGACCGTCCTCGCCTCGCTCGGCATCGACTGGCAGGGGCGGGCCGAGCTGCTCACGCGTCAGCGCGCGCTGCTGCTCGCCAGGACGGCCGGAGAGCCTCCGTCGTGATGGCGGAGGCCAACGAGATCGCGGGGCCACTTCCACCGGAGCACCGGCTCGACTACCCGAATGTCACCTGTGGCGCGACCGTCGCGGGCAATCTGGCGTGGTATGCCGATGTGGTCGTGGTGGGGTCGGGCGCCGGCGGCGCCACAGCCGCGGCCCGGCTTCGCGATGCGGGGCGCGAGGTGGTGATCCTCGAGGAAGGCGGCCTGCACCGGGTCGAGACCTTCACCACCGACCCCGGCACCATGATTCGCCGCCTGTATCGCGATGCCGGCACCACGATGATCGGCGGCACCCCGCCGATCATCTTCGCCGAGGGCCGGTGCGTGGGCGGCTCGACGGTGATCAACGGCGGCATGGCCTGGCGCACACCGGAGCGCGTCTTGCGCCGCTGGGAGCGCGAGCTCGGCCTCGCCGGTCTCGGCCCCGAGGCCATGGAGCCGTACCTGGCGGAGGCCGAGCGGATCCTGCACGTCGAGCCCAATGCCGAGGAGACCTGGGGCCGCAACACGCACCTCTTCCTGCGCGGCGCCGCGGCGCTTGGCTGGCCGGTGGCCCGCGCGCCGCGCAACATGCGCCGCTGTGTCGGGCTCAACAATTGTGCTCTCGGCTGTCCCACCGGAGCCAAGCAGGGCATGCATGTCACCGAGATCCCCCGCGCACTCTCCCGCGGGGCAGCGCTGCTAACGCATGCTCGCGTCGATCGCGTGCTGTGGCGCGGCTGGCGGGCCGTCGGTGTACGCGGCCGACTCGTGGACGAGGCGGGACGTGCTCGCGGCCACTTCACCGTCCACGCCCCGCTCGTCGTCCTGGCAGCGGGCGCACGGCACACGCCGGGGATTCTCAAGCGCAGCGGTGTCGCTGCTCGCCAGGTGGGCCGCGGGCTCCACACCCACCCCAACGCCAAGTGCGTCGGGATCTTCGACGAGCGGATCGACCCCTGGATCGGCACCCACCAGGCCTTTCACATTCATCACTTCCTCGACGACGGGATCCTCATCGGCTACGCCGCCGTCCCCCCTGGCCTGCTCGCGGCCACCCTGCCCGGCCTCGGCCCCGAGCACGCCGAACGCATGGCCCTCTACAATCACATGCTGACAGCCGCGACCCTGATCGACGACGAGAGCGAAGGCCGGGTGATCCTCGGTCCCGACCGCGAGCCCTACCTGCTACAAACCCTCGGCGATGCGGATCTGCGACGGCTCCAGCGCGGTGTCCGGCTGACGGCCGAGCTGCTGTTCGCAGCGGGTGCACGGCGGGTGCTCCTCCCCTTCGGCGACTTGCCGGAGCTTTCGAGCCCGGAGCAGCTCTCGCAGATCACGGCGCGCCCGCGAGAACGCAGCACGATCGAGCTCATGACCGTGCACATCATGAGCACGGCCCGCATGGCCTCCGACCCTGCCCGCGGCGCCACGGACCCTCAGGGCATGCTGCACGGTGCCCGTGGGCTCGCCGTGGCGGATGCGAGCGTGCTGCCCGGCTCGATCGGCGTCAACCCGCAGGTCACCATCGTGGCCCTGGCCTTGCGGAATGCGGAGCGCTGGCTCGATGCCTCGTGAAGGCACGGTAGTCGACGGCCTGCATCCGCTGCGGCGCATGATGCCCTTGCTCATGCCGGGACGGAACGAGGCGTTCGTCCTCTTCGAGCAGGCGATTCCGACCGCGCCGCTGCTGCCGGTGTTGGAGGAGGTCAACGCGGACCGTCCCGCCAGCCGGCGGGTCACGTTGTTCCACTGCGTCCTGTACGCAGTCGGTCGCGCGATCGCCGCGTTCCCCCGGCTCAATCGCTTCGTTGCCGGATCGCGCTTCTACGACCGCCACGGCATCTGGCTCTCGTTCAGCGGCAAGCAGCGCCTGGAGCGGGATGCCCCCCTGTTCACGGCGAAGATTCCCTTTCAGCCGGACGAGCCATTTCTCCGCTTCGTCGACCGCGTCCTAGCCGCGATCGGTGCGGAACGGAGCGGCCACGAAACGGCCGCCTCGCGGGAGGTCCGTGGCCTGCTCCGGCTGCCGACCCCGCTGCTGCGGCTCGCCGTGCGCGCGGCGCGCTGGCTGCATGCCTGGCAACTGCTCCCGGGCTCGGTGATCGCCAATGACCCGCTCCACGCCTCGGTCTTCGTCGCCAACCTGGGATCGGTCGGCCTCGATGCCGCCTGGCACCACCTGTTCGAGCACGGCACCATTCCCGTGTTCGTCACCATGGGTCGGGTTCATCGGGCTGCGGTCGTGCGGGAGGACGGCACCATCGGCAGCCGAGAGATCTTCGTCTTGCGCTACACCTATGACGAGCGCGTCGAGGACGGCTTCTATGCCGCCCGCGCGCTCGAGCACCTCGCCGAGCTGCTCGCTGCGCCGTCGACCTTCGTCGGCCGCTGAGCCCGATCAGCCGCGGTCACCGATCCCCGTCGCGCGGCACCAGACGGGTGCCGGAGCGTTCCCGCATGACCTCGGCAGCCTCCCGCGCCTCGGCGACGGCGCCGCGCCGGAGCGCCCCGGCAAAGCGTTCGGCCATCGCAGCGAGCATCGCGGCCTCCGGTGTCCCGCTCCGGCCGGCCACAGCCGCCAGATGGCTCATGGCCGCGACGATGCGCTCGACGGCCTGCGGGATGTCGCCGCGCGCTCGGGCCGCGAGCCCCTCGCGGACGAGGGCCTGGACCCGGGCGATGCCCTCGGCGCTGGCGCTCCCCAGCACCACGGTCAACTCGGGCAAGCGGGTGAGCAGTGTCTCGAGGGCCTCGGGAAACTCCGTCAGGTGTGTGTGCGGCGTCGAGCGCCCGTGGTCCGGGGGAGCGGGGGGGTCATCCGGCATGCCAGGCAGAGCGTAGGGCCTGAGCGCGGCTCCCACAAGGCGGGCACGCACCTTGCGACCCGTCATGGCTCGCGGTAGGCCGCCGCCCCATGCTCTTCGTCGTCATTGGCCACGACGGCCCCCAGGGTGGCGCCCGGCGACCCGAGGTACGCCCCCGGCACCTCGCGCATCTCCAGCCCCTCGCCGAGGCGGGCCGAATCAAGCTCGCGGGCCCCTTCCTCGACGGCAGCGGATCGGTGATCGTCCTCGAGGCGTCGTCCCTGGCCGAGGCCTGGGCCATCGTCGCCGCCGATCCGTACGTGACCGAGGGCGTCTTCGATCGCGTCGAGGTGAAGCCCTTCGCGCAGGTGCTTCCCGCAGCGTGAGCTCAGCGCCGGAGGGCGAAGCCTTCGGCCATCGCGTCTCAGCCCGCCCTGCCGCGCAGCTCGCGCATCCCGGCCTCGACCCAGGACACCACCAGCCCGGCTAGCTCGATGGCCTCGGTTGCCGAATCGAGGTCGGCGTCGTCGTACGCCGTCTCCCCTCCAGCCTCCTCCTCACCCCGTAGCTTCTTGGCGATGCGCCGAATGTCCTTCAGGTGACGGGCGACCGTGGGCGGCAGGTGCTCCCGCCGCGCGACGAGGAGTCGCGTCACGTCCTGGTCTCGAGACGGCTCGACCCCGAGGACACGGAGCAGACCATGCAGGGCCCGGGACGCGGCGATCTGGCTCTCGCGCACCGCCTCCCCGAAACGGCCTTCGGCCTGCAGGGCCGCGAGCTGGCCGAGCCGCGTGCGCGCCTCGTCCACCTCCTCTTGCCCGATAGGGGCGTCCGACTCCTCCACGTCTCCTGTGTAGGGCACGGCGCGAGGAGGGGCAACGGGCAGCGCCGAGCTGGCTGACGCCGGCGGACACGGGGAGGCGAGAGTGCCCGCCAGCGTGGCTCAGCGGAAGTTCTCGGTGAACAGGATCTGTTCGACCGACACCACGCGTGGCGTCAGGGGCGGCAGGTTCGCGACTTGCTGGAAGTCGGTGTCGTAGTTCCAGAGACGAGTCGGCGGATTGTAGATGTTGCAGCCGCTCCCCGTGCCGCACCAGCGGCCATTGGCGCGCCGGGGCGTGCCCAGGCTCACGAAGGAGCCACGGTACTGCAGGGTCTGGCCACTCCACGTTTCGTGGAAGCGCGGATAGTTCTCGAAGCCGCCGTTGTAGCCCATCGGGTCGCCGGGGATCGTCAGGTCGACACCGCCCAGGAAGGCTGCGTTGATGGTTGTGGAGACGGCAGGACGCTTGGACAGCGGGCGCCGGCTCTGGCAGTCGTTACGGCACCCGGGGTCGCCGCTCCAGCCGACGCTCGGGTCCCCGGACCAGTTGGCGGAAAGCACGTTGATCGTGTCGCCCATGAAGGCCGCCGGCTGCTTCGGGAAAGCCGCGTTGTACAGGGCGTGACCGGTATTGACGTTGTAGTTCCCCTCGACGTAGATCGCCTGGTCCGAAACGACCGTCACGCCGGTCGGATCCCCGGCGGGCGGGAAGTCGAGGTTCGGCGAGCCGAAGACGCGAACGCCGTAACGCCTACCGGCTGGCAGCGGTCCGGTGGACGCCGGACCTTTCACCGTGAGGAAGATCACCAGTCCGCCTTCGGTGTTGTCGTCGGGGTCGTCGATCAGCCGATCGCCCGCGGCCTGGACCCGGTTCCAGGCCAGGAGATCCCGCAGGTTCACGTTCAGCATGTACACCCACGCCTGCTCGCGGTTGTTGTAGAAGCCGCCGCGCCGCGCCGTAACCCCGCCGCCAGAGAGGGCGATGTTCGCGATGAGTGGCGCGCACGCCCCGTAGAGGCCGAGATCGCTACCCGCACAGGCGTACACCTGGTTCTGCGCGGCAAAATCCGGCTCGTAGCTCCGGCGCTCGCAGTAGGTGTTCAGCGTGTTGCAGGTATAGGTAACGTCCCAGCCATCCTGGCCCGCGACCGGCACATCGTTGTAAAAAATTCGGCCCGGCTTGGCCGTCATGAAGGTATGGAGGCGGGCGGTCCGCGTCGCATCCACTGTGTCGTCCTCGCCGAGCACCACGATCGGGAAATAGCCGCCGTCGGGGTGCTCGAGGTCGAGCGCGAGACGGAGGTCGGCGAGCTGCCAGTAGTCGCCGCTACCCCGATCGAGCACATCAGGCTCGGGAATGGCCACGCGGGGCTGCCGGGCCTTGATGGCGCCGAGCCATGGCGCGAGGTCCGCATCCGATTGTGGCGTGGCACTGCCGCCACTGCAGTGCATCGTGCGCGAATCGAGGCTCCCGTCGAAGTTCGTGTCCGCAAGCTTGTCGATCTTCACCGTCCCGCCGCACTTCGGGGCGTTCTGGTCGTCCTTGCGGCCCCGGACGACATCGCCGACGGCGGTGACCGAGACGGTCGTGATCAGCGGTGGGTCGTCCTCGATGCTGAGCGTGGCGTTGGAGTTGAGGTAGAGCGAGCCGTTGGTGTGGATCGGCCCGTTCAGCGTCATGCTCGGCCCAGGGAGGATTTCGAGGTCTACCTCGTAGAAGGCGAGGAACTGGAAGAGCGGGATGTAATTCACCTGGAACTCGGTCCCCAGGCTGGTCTCGATGTCACCGGCCTGAATCTCCGAGGTGGCGTTCGCCACGTATTTGTAGAGTTGCGCCCGCAGGCCGGCGAACGGCCGGCCCGCAGGCACCTGCTGCTCGATCGGACACCCGCCTGGGCAGGCCGGCTGCAGGCGATAACGGACCGTGCGCGGCCCGAGGAAGAGCGTCTGTTCGTCGAAGTCGGCGCCGTGCGGCTGGTGGTAGGCGAGGAAGATGTTGCGGTAGTCGCCCATGCCGCGATTGATGCCCGCCTCCGCGGCATAGAACCCCGCGGTGGCCCGCGCATGCGCCCCGCGGAGCTGCGTCTCGCCGAGTACGCCGATGTGCAGGGCAGCGGCGATCGCCGTGAGTAGCAGCGTGGCGATGAGGACGACGACGAGGGCGAACCCTCGCTCGCTCCGCCTCCCGCGACGGCTCTTCCCTCGCATGCGAGATCTCCTCATGGCAGCAGATTGCGCGGCTTCGCGCGGACGGTCTGGGTCAGGGTGGCGAAATCCCCGGGTCGCGTTCCGCCTACGGACTCGGCAACGGCCGTGACGATCACCTCGTTCACGAGCCACCACGTGGCCGTGTCGATGGGAGACGAGAGGTCGATGATGTCGCAGGTCGGGCAGTTCTGATCGAGCACGTAGAGGATCTCGAGCTCGCGGATCCCGGCCGCGAACGGCACCGCCTCCTGCCAGTCGATCTGCAGGAAAAGCACCGGCGGATCGAGGCCAGAATCGAGGGTGTAGCGGCGCTGGTCGACCGCGTAGACCGTGCTTCCCGCCGGGTAGAACTGCCCCGCGCCGGGACTTACCGACACCGTGTTGGTCCCGTGGCCCGTCACCCGAAACAGCTCGCCCGAGCCGTTGGGGTCGCGCACGTAGGCCAGCTTGTCGACGACGAAATCTTCGCCATCGTCCACCGTGAAGGTGGTTGTTCCAGCGCCGGCGTCCGCTGTCGTCGTTCCGAACACGCAGGACAGGTTGTCCCGGGTGAGGCCCGTCCGGATGGTGATCGAATCGCCGTCGGGACTGTCGGTCCCGTCGAGCGCGACGAAGTCCCCGTTGGTCGGGAGACACGCGCCCGCGAGGCGCACGTCGCGCGCGATCGCATCCAGGGCTCCCCGCAAGGCCTGCTGCGTCTCGATCCGGAAGGTATGCGTGCGCATCGCGTGCGCATGCTGCGAGAAGAACTGGACGACGGCGCCGAGCACGATCCCCGTGACCCCGAGCGCGACGAGCAGCTCGACGAGCGAGAAGCCGCTCTGGCGATCCCGCTCAGCGCAGGGCCGTGAATATCGTCTGGACCTCATACGACCTCGCTCCCAAGGGACCCACCCACTGGACCTGCACCGTGATCGTTTTCATGCCGTCGGCTGGATCGTTGTCGGTGACCAGCCGATCGACGCTGTAGGTTGTCCCCGCCATCGCGACCGACCGGGACGACGGGGCGATGTCCGCGTACTCGAGAGCGCGGACCTGCTCGATCTCGTCCTGGGCGATCATCTGCGCGGCCGTCGACGCCCGATCGTTGGCCGTCGCCCGCAAGGAGTTGGCCGTCATGGCCGCCACGCCCGAGGCCACCAGGGCGAACAGCGTCATGGCCACGAGCACCTCGAGAAGCGAGATGCCGGCCTGCGAACGATGGCGCGGCTGCGTCCGGAGCGGCGTCATCCGGGGATCTCCACCGGGGCGACCTGACCCGACGGCCACACGGTCACCGTCTTCCGCGCCCCGCTGTGTTCGTCTTCCAAAACCAGCTCGTCAGCTGCGTCCGGAATCACCATCAGGCCCCGCGTGTTGTACTCGAGGCTGGCGTAGAGGCCGGCAACGAAGCGGATCCCCTCCGGCAGCGACCGCTGTTTGACCGGCTGCGGATCCGGGATCCAGACGCCGTCCTCGTCGTCGTCACGGAGGCGACGCACCTCGTAGCCGGTCGCGTGGCTCACCACGAGCGCGAAGTGGTCACCCCGCGTGATGGCGTCGGCCCGAGCCTGGCGCAGGTCGGCCATGAGCTGGGCGTGCGCGCCCCAGAGATCGTAATCCCTGCCGCCGAGGTGCGGCACGGCGATCCCGGCCACGATGGCGAAGAGCGCGAAGGTGACCACGAGCTCGATCAGGCTGAACCCAGCGTTGGCCTGTCGCCGCTGCGTCACCGCGGCGCCGCTGGGCTGCCGTGCGCTCTGCATGGGCGTCGGGCGATCGCGCCGGCAAACTCGGGCTCGCTGGGATGTCGGGTTCCGCCGCATGCTCGCCGGGGCAGCAACCGTGGTGCCATGCCGCAGCCCCCATGCTAGGACGAGACCATGCCACTCAGCGACGCCGACCGTGCCCGCCTCGCCGAGCGGCGCCGTCGACTGGCCGAGATGATGGGCGATGGTGGCGTCCTGCTGCTCGCCGCCGCCCCGGAGCGCCTGCGCAGCGGCGATGTGCACTTCCCCTTCCGACAGGACAGCGACTTCGCGCACCTCACGGGCTTCGACGAGCCCGAAGCCGTCGCGGTGATCGCTCCGGCCGATGCCCGGCCCTATGCGCTCTTCGTCCGGCCGCGCGATGCCGAGCGTGCCCGCTGGGAGGGGCCCCGCAGCGGTGTCGAAGGGGCTATGGCCGACTACGGCGCCGCGATCGCCCATCCGATCGACGAGCTGGAGACGCATCTTCCAGCCTGGCTCGGTCGTGCCGAGCGGGTCTGGCTTCCGCTCATGCGGGACGATCCGCTCCCGCGCCGCCTCTGGGACATCGTGCGCCGGGCACATGCCGGACGGGCGCGCAGCGGGTACGGTCCGACGGCCTTCCACGACAGCGGCGACCTCGTGCACGAGCTGCGGCTGCGCAAGGACCCCTGGGAGATCGAGCGGATCCGGGAGGCCATCGCCATCACCGCCACGGCTCACCGCGAGGCGATGTCGACCGTGCGCCCGGGCGAGACCGAGTGGCAGATCGAGGCCCGGATCGACTTCGCCTTTCGCCGTGCCGGCGCGGTCGGACCAGCCTATCCCTCCATCGTCGCCAGCGGCCCACATGCCTGCGTGCTGCACCACACGCCGCGCGACCGAACGCTCGCTGCCGACGATCTCGTGCTCATCGATGCTGGCGCCGAACGCGACGGCTACTGTGCGGACATCACCCGGACCTTCCCCAGCGGCCGGCGCTTCACCCCAGCTCAGCGGGATCTGTACGAGGCCGTGCTCGCAGCACAGCTCGCAGCCATCGCCGTCGTCCGCCCGGGGGCCACGCTCGAGGAGGTACACGCCAAGGCCATCCGGGTCCTGACCGAGGCGCTGGTGCACCTGGGACTGCTCGCGGGGAACCTGGACGAGCTCGTCGCGAGCGAGGCGTACAGCCGCTTCTACATGCATCGGACGAGCCACTGGCTCGGCCGGGACGTGCACGATGTGGGCGCGTACAAGCTCGGCGACACGCCGCGCGCGCTCGAGGCGGGCATGGTCTTCACGGTCGAGCCCGGGTGCTACATCGCCCCGGAGGAGGACAGCGTCCCAGCGGCCTTCCGCGGCCTCGGGGTGCGCATCGAGGACGATGTGCTCGTGACCCCGAGCGGCTGCGAGGTGCTCTCGGCGGCGATTCCCAAACACGTGGAAGAGATCGAGGGACTTCGCGCGGCCGCCGCTCCGTCCTCGCGCGGGGCGTGAGCGCAGCGAGCGGGGATCCCGAGCCATGGATCCACACCTGCGGCGCCTACTGGCGCTCGTCTCGCTCGCCCTCTTCTTCGAATCGTACGACGTGTCGATGCTGACGGCGGCGCTCAAGCACATCGCCGACGATCTCCAGATCGCGCCGCCCGAGCTCGCCAGCTGGCTCTCGCTGATCCGGCTGGGCGCGCTCCCGGCCTTTCTCGTGACCCCGTTCGCCGACCGTCTCGGTCGCCGAACGCTCTTCCTCGCCGCGATGGCCGGCATGAGTCTCGGCACACTCGCGACCGCCTTCGTCCAGACGCCGCTGCAGTTCGTGCTCGCGCAGATGGCCATTCGGACCTTTCTCGTAGCTGGCGCCGCAGTCGCCATTGTCATCGTGACCGAGGAGTTCCCCGCCGAGTACCGCGGTTGGGCCATCGGCATGGTGGGCGCGCTGTCGGCTTGCGGGCACGGCCTCGGAGCGCTGCTCTTCGCCTTCGTCGATACGCTGCCGTTCGGCTGGCGCTTTCTCTATGCCGTCGGCGTGCTGCCGTTGCTGCTCATGCCGGTGTTCTCCCGCGGGGTGACCGAGACCCGACGCTTCCTCCAGCGCCCGGAGGAGCAGGCGAGCCTGCTCGGCGGCTGGTGGCGACCGCTGGCTGGCCTGGCTGGCGACCGGCCCGGCCGCGCGGGCGGGATTCTCCTCGTCGCCTTCCTGCTGGGGCTAGGGGAGGTTGCCGCCTTCCAGTTCACCTCCATCTTCGCGCAGGAGCACCACGGCTGGTCACCGCCGGCGTACTCGGCCATGGTGATCGGCGCCGGAGCGTTCGGCATCCTCGGCAACGTCACGGCCGGCAGTCTTGGCGACCGTCTCGGTCGGCGCGTCGTCGGCGCGGCGTTTCTCGTCGCCTTTCCGGCCTTCGCCACGCTCTTCTACGCGGGACCAAGCGTGGCTCTCCCCGTGGCCTTCGCGGGACTCGTCTTCTGTCAGACGGCCGGCGCGGTCATGGTCCGTGCCCTGGCCTCAGAGCTGTTCCCGACGAGCCAGCGCAGCACCGCATCGGGGGCCGCCCTCCTGGCACAGACGCTCGGCTGGGCCGCCGGCTTGTGGCTCGCGGGCCAGGGGGCCGCGACCGTGATCGAGATCGCCGTCAACACGCGCCATCTGGCGCTGGCCGTCGCGTGCAGCGGGCTCCTGCTGCTGCTCCTTCCCGAGACTGGCCGACGCGAGCTGGAAGCGATTGCCAGCGAGCGTGTGAGAAACCGATGAGGCGGCTTCCCCGTCCCGTCACGCACGTCGTGTTCGATCTCGATGGCGTGCTGCTCGACACCGAGCCGCTTTACACCGCGGCCACATGCCGAATCGTCGGTCGCTTCGGCCGGTCCTTCGACTGGTCGCTCAAGAGCGTGATGATGGGGCGACCTCCCCTCGAGTCCGCCCGGATCGTCGTGGAGCGCCTCGACCTCCCGCTCACCGCCGAGGCCTTCCTTACCGAGCGGACTGCCATCCTCGCAGAGCTCCTGCCCGAGGCCATGGCGATGCCCGGCGCGCCGGAGCTGGTGGCTGCGCTCGCGAGGCGGCAGGTGCCGATGGGCCTTGCCACGAGCTCCCCCCGATCGCTGGTGGAGCGCACGCTGGCCCGCCACCGGGGCTGGCTTGCGTCTCTGGAGGTCATCGTCACAGGTGACGATCCCCGCGTCGTCCGTGGCAAACCCGCCCCCGACATCTACCTCGTCGCCGTCCGCGATCTCGGCGCCGCTCCAGCCGCCTGCGTCGCCATCGAGGATGCGCCGGTCGGCGTGGAAGCTGCGCGCGCTGCGGGCATGCAGGTGATCGCCGTCCCCGATGCCCGGCTCGTCGATCGCGCACGGCTGGAGACCCTGGCAACGCTGGTCGTCGCCTCGCTGGCCGAGCTCGGCCCGGAGACGCTGGGGCTCTAAGAGGGGCAGGGGGCTCGCCTTCGCGGCCGGCCTCTGCTTCCCTCGTCGGAAACGATGCCACGGGTTCCGGTCACGATCGTCACGGGCTTTCTCGGGAGCGGCAAGACGACGCGGGTCAACGAGCTGTTGCGCGCTCCGCACGGGCGGCGTCTCGCGGTGATCGTCAACGAGTTCGGCGACATCGGCATCGACGCGTCCCGCCTCGCCGGTCCGAACGAGTTCGTCGAGCTCGATGGCGGCTGTCTGTGTTGTCAGCTCAATGCCGATCTCGAGGCCACGCTGCTGCGGCTGCGCGACCGCGGCGGTTTCGACCATCTGCTCGTCGAAACGACCGGCCTGGCCGATCCGCTGCCCGTCGCCTGGACCTTTGGCCGCGGCGAGCTCGTCGAGGCGTTTCGGGTCGATGCCATCGTGACGGTCGTCGACGTGCCGAACCTGAGCCGGATCGTGGCCGAGTCGCCCGAGGGCCGCGATCAAATCGAGCGTGCGGACTTGCTGCTCCTCAGCAAGCTCGACCTGGCGCTCGGGAGCGAGGCCACCGTCCTCCCTCTGCTGCAGCAGCTCAACCCGACAGCCCGCATCGTTGCCGCCCCTCGCGGCGAGCTGCCCTGGCCGCTTCTCCTCGACGTTGATGCAGCCCCGCCCAGAACAGGCCCGTCCGCGCACCGGCACGGAACGTCGTTCGAGGCCTGGTCGTGGCAGACGGAGGCCATCGTTTCCGACGCCGCGCTCGAGGAGTTCCTGCGGACGCTGCCGCGGAGTGTCTACCGCGTCAAGGGTCTCCTCCGGACCGACGCCCCCTGGGAGTGGTCGCAGGTGGATGCCGTCGCGGGACGCTACGAGATCGCACCCGCCGCGGGCGAGCAGCAGCCCCGGCCGAGCGTGCTCGTGTGCATCGGCATCGGCCTCGACCGCGAGGCACTCGAGGCCGCCGCTCGGCGGCTCCCCGTTGGCGAGGCGGCGACCCCCTGAGCTCGGCGCGGCGGCCCGCACCACCGCCCACCACAGCTTGCCATCGGTGGGCAGCCCGACGTACGGTTCGCCGCGCCGTCATGCCAGGACCGCTTGCCGGAATTCGCGTGGTAGAGCTCGGCCTCTGGGTCGCCGGCCCGTCGGCCGGTGGAGTCCTCGCCGACTGGGGCGCCGAGGTCGTGAAGATCGAACCGCCCTCGGGCGACCCCTTCCGCGGTCTCTACCTCAGTGTCGCCGGGGTGGCGCTGCCGGCGAATCCTCCCTTCGAGCTCGACAACCGGGGGAAACGCAGCGTCTGTCTCGACCTCGCGCGGCCCGAAGCTCGTGCCGTCGCGGCCGCGCTCCTCGAGCGCGCCGACGTCTTCGTGACCAATGCACGTCCGGCAGCCCTCGAGCGTGCCGGCCTCGACTGGCCGACCGTCTCCGCGCGCCATCCGCGCCTCGTCTACGGGCTCGTCACGGGCTACGGCGAGCAGGGGCCGGAGGCCGACCGTCCCTCCTACGACGTCGGCGCCTTCTGGTCCCGCGCGGGGATCGCGGCGGCGCTCGCTGGCCCCGACGGCACTCCACCCTATCAGCGTGGCGCCATGGGCGATCATACCGCTGGCCTCGCGCTCGCCGGCGGGATCGCTGCGGCCTTGTTCGCTCGCGCGCAGACCGGCCGCGGACAGCTCGTCGCCACCTCGCTCCTTCGCGTGGGCGTCTTCGTCCTCGGCTGGGACATCAACGCCGCGCTCCGCCTCGGGATCGAGGCCACCCCCATGCAGCGCGAGTGGGTGCCCAATCCCGTCATCAATGTCTACAAGGCGGGCGACGGTCGCTGGTTCTGGATCCTCGGCCTGCAGGGTCAACGCCACTGGCCCGATCTCGTGCGCGCGATCGAGAAGCCTGAGTGGCTCGACGACCCGCGCTTCGCGACGATGGCAGCCCGGCGCGACAACAGCCGCGAGCTCATCGCCGCCCTGGATGAGATCTTTGCCACCCGCCCGCTAACTGCCTGGGCAGCGATCTTCGATCGTGTCGGCCTGTGGTGGGCGCCCGTGCAGACCGCCCTGGAGGTGACGCAAGATCCCCAGGCCGCCGCCGCCGGTGCTTGGGTCGAGGTGCCCACGCCCGACGGCGGCAGCGCGCGCATGGTGGCCTCGCCGGTAGACTTCTCGGCCACGCCCTGGGCAGGGACGCGCCCAGCCCCGGAGTGCGGACAACATACGGAAGAGGTCCTGCTCGAGCTCGGGTGGGACTGGGAGGGGATTGCGCGTCTCAAGGACGCCGGGGCGATTCCCTGATTGACACCGCTGGCGAAGTCCAGCGATATCAAAACAACGTCATGGCAGGCTGTCGTGCCCTGGTCGCACTGGCCGCGATGCTGCTGGCCGCGACGGCGGCCGCCGTCGCAGCCGCCGCGACCATTGTCGTGGCGCCGAGCGGGGGCGACTTCGTTCGCGTACAGGATGCCCTCGATGCCGCCCAGCCCGGCGACACCGTTCGCGTCCGCGCGGGCATCTACCGCGAGACGGTAGTGTTTCGCCGCGGCGGCCTTCCGGGCGCCCCGATCGTGCTCGAAGCGTGGCCCGGCGAGCAGGCCGTTCTCGACGGTAGCGCCGGGCCAGGGCCCGACCTGGTGCGGATCGACGACCTCAGCCACCTCCAGGTTCGCGGGCTCGAGCTGCGCGGGCTGCGCGGCGTCACCGATGGCTCGGGAATCCGCGTCACCGGTGCCGGAACGGCGATCACCCTCGAGGGGAACCGCATCCACGATCTCCGCGGCCGCAATGCCATGGGGATCACCGTGTACGGCACCCGTGCGGCGTCGATCTCGGACCTCGCCATCGTGGGCAACGAAATCGTCGACTGCGATCCAGCGCCGAGCGAGGCGCTCACCGTGAACGGCAACGTCGACGGCTTCGTCATCGCCGGCAACACCGTCCGCGACGTGAACAACATCGGGATCGACGCGATCGGCGGCGAGCGCGACATCCAGCCCGACCCGACGCTCGTCGCTCGGCGTGGCACGATCCGGGACAACCGCGTGCTGCGCGCGCGCTCGAGCTACGGCGGCGGCTATGCAGCGGGGATCTACGTCGACGGGGGTCGCGACATCGTCGTCGAGCGCAACCTCGTCAGCGAGAGCGACCTCGGCATCGAGATCGGCGCCGAGAACCGCGGCATCGTCACCCGCAACGTGCATGTCCGCGACAACGTCCTCTGGGCCAACGACAAGGCCTGCCTCGTGTTCGGCGGGTATGCTGCGAGTCGCGGCCGGGTCCGCGACAGCGCGTTCACGCACAACACCTGCTGGGGGAACGACACGCTGCGCAGCGGCAACGGGGAGCTCTGGATTCAGTATGCCGAGGACAACGTGGTGTCGCACAACATCTTTCACGCCACGGCCGCGGGCCTGCTGCTGAGCTCCTGGCGCGGAAATGCCGGCAACGTGCTCGACCGCAATCTGTGGTTCACGAGCGGCTCGCCGCGGTTCGTGTGGAACGGCACCACGCTGACCGGTCTTGCGGCCTTCCAGAGCGCAACGGGCCAGGAGGCTGACGGGCTCTTCGCCGATCCTCGCTTCGTCGACCCCACGGCGGGGAATTACCACCTGGCCGCGGACTCGCCGGCGATCGATGCGGGCGCGCCCGGGTTCGTGCCAGGGCCGGGCGAGACTGATGTCGATGGAGGACCACGCGTCAGTGGGCTGCGGGTCGATCTCGGCGCCGACGAGGCCACGCGCTGTGGCGACGGCATCCTGGAAATCCCGGAGCTGTGCGACGATGGCAACCTGGACAGCGGCGACGGCTGTGACGCCAATTGCACGCTCACGGGATGCGGCAACGGCATCGTGACGCCTGGCGAGGCCTGCGACGACGGCAACCTCGCGAGCGGCGACTGTTGCGACGCGAGCTGCGCCCTCGAGGCCGCCGGAGCGCCGTGCGACGATGGCGACGCCTGCACCCAGAGCGACCAGTGCGCGTCGGGGACGTGCCAGGGGCGCCCGGAACCCGCGCTGAGCTGCCGCATGGCGTCTCGAGCCGTTCTCCAGCTCGACACGTCGCGGACGCGACTGGTGTGGCGCTGGACGAGCCACAGCGTCATCCCCGGCGCCGAGCTCGGCGACCCCGTCCGCGGCGGAACGCGCTACACGCTGTGCCTCTACGACATGGCACTGCATCTTCCCACGCGGGCGTTTAGCGCCGTGGTCCGACCTGGGCCGCGGTGGCAGGCGCGCGGTGGCCGGGGATACCGCTATCGGGATCCCCTGGCGCTGGACGACGGCCTTCAGACCCTCGTGCTCGGCCCGACCAGGATGGTGCTCAAGGGGCGAGGCAGCGCACTCCCGCTCCCCGCACTCCCGCTCGACCAGGATCCTGAGGTGGTCGCTCAGCTCCACGCCAGCACCGGTGCCTGCTGGAGCTCGCGCTACGCGAGTCCAGCTCAGCGCAATGACGCCGTCCAGTTCCGGGACCGCATGGACTGAGCCGATCGCCCCTGCGGCGGTCCGAGACCGAGAGCCTTCGGCCGACCGTCTGGGCTGGATCCCACCGCTGGTCGCGGCAGGAATCGTCGTCCTGAGCGCGCTCGCAACCGCCATGGTCGCACAGCACGCCATCGCCAAGGCGCACGAGCGCTTCGCGCGGGCGGCAGCCGTGACGCGCAGCGAGATCGAGCACCGGCTCGCGTCGTACCTGACGAGCCTCTGGGGATTGAGCGGCCTCTTTGCCAGCAACGAGCGCATGCGGCGGCGGGACTTTCGTCGCGCCCTCCGGCATTTCGAGCTGCAGGAGCGCCTGCCCGGGATCGTCGCCGTCGGCTGGTCACCCCGGACCGCAGCGGACGAACGCCAGGCGCTGGTGGAGACCGCCCGAAAAGATGGCTTCCGGCGCTTCCGCATCCGGCCGGAGGGCGATCGCCCCGAATACTTCCCCGTGCTCTACCTCGAGCCGCTCGATCGCCACCGGCGTACGCTGCTCGGACGGGACCTGGCCGCCGATCCGGTCCTCGCCGCCACCCTCGAACGCGCGCGCGATCGCGGTCGTCCGATGGCCAGCGCCGCGGTCGCCCGCACCGAGCCCGACGGTCGAGGACCACGAAGCCACCTGTTCGTGTGTGTTCCCGTCTATGGCGGTGACGAGATCCTGCGCTCGGTCAGCGCGCGCCAGGCGCGCCTGGTCGGAATCGTCCATGCGGAGATCGACGCCGAGGTCGTCTTCCGCGCCGTGCGCACGAGCGGGGACGACCTGGCGCCCGATCTCGACGTGTACGACGGTGCCCAGCCCGACCCCGCGCGCCTGCTCTACACGAGCACGCCCGGAACCGCGCTGCACGGGGCAGGCCGTTTCGGGCGCACGACCCGCATTACCGTCGGCGGGCGCACCTGGACCCTCGTGCTACGCAGCCCGCCCCGCTTCGATGCCTCCGTGATCTCGGCCGCTCCCCCCATGCTCCTCGCCGCCGGTCTCGCCACCGCGCTGCTCGTCTTCGTCTTCCTGCGCTCGCAGATCGACGCCCGTCTGCGTGCGGAACGAGCGACGAGCGCGCTGCGCCGTTCGGAAGAGGCGCTGCGCGGCGCGAATCGGGCCAAGGACGACTTCCTCGCCGCCCTGTCGCACGAGCTGCGCACCCCGCTCGGCAACGTGCTGATGTGGACGCAGCTCTTGCGCGTGCGTGGAGGCGATCCGCAGGTGTCGGCCCGGGCGGTCGCCACCATCGAACGCAACGCGCGCCAGCTGGGCCGCCTCATCGACGATCTGCTCGACGTCTCGCGAATCGTGTCGGGCAAGCTGTCCCTCGCCTTTCGGCCAACGGAGCTGGCCAGCGTGGTCCGGTCGGCTCTCGAGGAAGCCCAGCCGGCAGCCGAGGCGAAGCGCCTGGCGGTCCACTTCGACGACGGCCAGGGGGCCTACTGGGTGTCGGGCGACCCGACCCGGCTCCTCCAGGTAGCCGCCAACCTGCTCTCGAATGCCATCAAGTTCACACCCGAGGGGGGGCGGATCGCCCTCCGCCTCGAGGAGGCCCGCGGCATGGTCCGGCTGACCGTGAGCGATTCCGGCATCGGCATCGCCGCACCCGCGCTGTCGCAGATCTTCGAGCGCTTCCGGCAGGAGCCCACGGGAAACCCCTCTGCGCATGGTGGCCTGGGGCTGGGCCTGGCGATCGTTCGGCACATCGTGGAGCGGCACGGGGGCCAGGTCCGGGTCGCGAGCGAGGGCGTGGGTCGGGGAGCGTGCTTCACGGTCGAGATCCCTCTGCTGGGCAGCGGCGAGGCCGCGGCCCGCAGCGGGGCGAGCTCAGCGGGCGTATCCGCGGGCAGGCGCCCACTGGAAGGGATCACGGCCCTCGTCGTCGAGGACCAGGCCGACGCGCGAGACGCCGTGGCGATCGTGCTCGCGAGCGCCGGCGCACGAGTGACCACTGTGGACGACAGCGTCCACGCGCTCGCGGCCCTGCAACGCGATCCTCCCGACATCCTCTTGAGCGATGTCGCCCTGCCCGGGCGGGATGGCTACGACCTGATCCGTCGGGTGCGGGCTCTTGCGCCAGCGCCTGCGGCCAAGATCCCGGCGGTTGCCGTGACGGCCTACGCGACCCCCGAGGATCGTCGCCGCGCGCTGGAGGCGGGTTTTCAGGTGCACCTGGCCAAGCCCCTCGAGGCAGCGCAGCTGGTCGCCACCGTGGCCGGGCTCGTCGCAGTGCACGCGCCGCGCCCCGTCCAGCAGCGTTGACCGGCATCCGCCCTCCCACGTATCTTCCACGGCCATGGCGACGTCGGATTGGCGATCCGCCGTGTCGCGCGACGAGATTCAGGCGCTCACGCGTCTGCGCCCGTGGCGGAGCTGGCTGTCCCTCGCGACAAACTGGGGACTGATCGCACTGGCCTTCGCCCTGGTCGCCCGCTGGCCGAATCCCGCGACCATCGTCTGCGCCCTGGCGATCCTCGGGGGACGCCAGCTCGGTCTGGCGGTGCTCATGCACGAAGCTGCCCACCGCACCCTCTTTCGCCACCGCGGGCTCAACGACTGGATCGGCAACTGGCTGTGCGCGTATCCGGTCTGGGGCGACGTGCACCCCTATCGCCGCTATCATCTCCAGCACCACGCCCACACCTGGACAGCGGCCGATCCCGATCTCGGTCTCGCGACGCCGTTTCCGGTGACGCGGGCCAGCTTCCGCCGCAAGGTGTGGCGCGATCTCAGCGGGCAGACGGGATGGAAACGGCTGCGCGCCACCCTCGCCCGCGACCTCGGCCGTTCGCGGGGCCGCGTGCTACGGGAGCGCGGTGCGGGACCAGGCGCGCTCGTCGGCGTCATCGTGAGCAATGCCGCGCTGGCGGGCATCCTGGCGCTGCTCGGGCACCCCGCGCTCTATCTGCTCTGGGTCGCCGCCTGGTTCACGACCTACAGTCTCGCTATGCGCATCCGCGCCATCGCCGAGCATGCCGTCCCTCGCGACCCGGCGACCGAGCTCGGGCAGACCCGGACGACCCGCGCCCGCTGGTGGGAGCGCCTGCTCGTCGCACCGAACCGCGTCAACTTTCACCTCGAGCATCACCTGCTCCCCACGGTCCCGCATTATGCGCTGCCGCGCTTGCATCGGCTGCTGCGCGAGCGCGGCGTGCTCGAGACGGCCTGCCTGGCCGACGGCTACCGGGCGGTGTTGGCCGCCGCCACGGCCCGCGCGGCCTGAGTCCGCCGCTACGCCAACACGAAACGCGCGTCCGCCAGCGCCACCACCCGGCCCGCACGAACGAGGCGCTCGAGGTGCTGCCCCATGCTCCGCCGCTCGACCGCGTCGGCGAATGGCACTGCGTCCCCGGGCCGGTACACGAAGCGATGGGCAACGATGTCGCCGAGGCTACGCGGCACCCGCAGAAAGTCGCACAGCGCCGCCTCCCGTCGCTGGATCACGGCGGCGAAGCGCTCGAGGCGTTCGAGAAAGGCCTGCCGACCCTCCAGCACCCCGATGTGATGGAAGGTGGCGTACCAGCGCGCCGCGATGCGAGCCACCTGCGCGAGCGTCCGTTCGAAGTCCTCCAGACAGGACCACGCGTCGCCGTAGTAAGGACCGAAGCTCGAGAGGTCGATGTCGCCGAGGTAGAGCACGTCGTCGGGCACGATGTGGAAGCACGAGTGGCCACGGGTGTGGCCTGGCGTATGGATGGCGCGGATCTGCACGCCGCCGAGATCGAACACGGCACCATCGTCGAAGGTGCGGGCGTCAGGACGTGCCGTGTAGTGGAACTCCTGCTCCACCGCGCGGCGAAAGGCGGCCTCCGCAGCGGGGTCGAAGCCGTACATGGTCATGAGCCCGTCGAGCGAGACGATCCCCAGCCGGTCGGCTGCCGGGACGTGCCAGCACGCCTCGGGAAAAGCGCTGTTCCCGGCCACGTGGTCCTCGTGCACGTGGCTGTTCAGCACGTGGTGCACCGGCGCGAGCGCCGGCGCGCGCGGCCGCACGGCGAGCGCCGGGTCGATCAGCGCGGTCTCGTGCTTCCCACGCACGAGCAGCGCGTTCCCGTCGGGGTACTTCCCGCCGCGCGAGCCCGCGAGCACCGTCACGTGCGGACCGAGTTCGCGGTCGCCGTCAGCGATCGCCATGCGAGGACCTCTTCCACAGCGCAGGCTGCCAGCGATCCCCCGCACGATGTCGCCACCCGCCACGGGCCGCGGCTCGACGAGTCACCACAGGGCGTGTTAGGGCTCGGGGCGTGCTGCTCCGGCGCGTGCTCTCGGTGGTCTTCTGGGCCTTCATCGTCGTCAGCTCCCTCGCCCTCTTTCCGATCGCCGTGCTGCTGTGGGCGGCGACCGCGCCTTTCGACCGCCGCCGGGTGCTCCTGCATCGCTTCACCTGCTTCTGGGCCTCCCTCTATACCTGGCTCAACCCGGGCTGGCGCGTCCACATCGCCGGCCGGGAGCATGTCCGGCCGGAGGCCACCTACGTCATCGTGGCGAACCACCAGTCGCTGCTCGACATCCTCGTGCTGTTCCGGCTCTTTGTCCATTTCAAGTGGGTGTCGAAAGAGGAGCTGTTCCGCATCCCCTGCATCGGCTGGAACATGAGCCTCAACCGCTACATCCGGCTGCGCCGTGGCGATGCCACGAGCATTGCCCGCATGATGCGCGAGGCGCTGACCGCGCTCGGCGAAGGCAACTCGCTCATGATCTTTCCCGAGGGCACCCGCTCGGCCGACGGACGGCTCAAGGCCTTCAAGCACGGCGCCTTCACGCTGGCCAAGAACGCCGCCGTCCCGCTCTTGCCCGTCGTGATCGAGGGGACGGCGCACGCCCTGCCGAAGCGGGGGTTCGTCCTGCAAGGACGCCACCGGATCCGCGTCCGGGTGCTTCCCGAGATTCCCCCCCAGGCATTCGCCGATCTGTCCGTCGAGGCGCTGACCGAGCGGGTGCACCAGCTCTTCCGCACGGCGCTCGGGACGAGCGGCCCGGCCTCCCCGCGTGCCGACACGGCTGCCTGCGCCTGAGCCCAAGGCCGGGCGACTGGACTCGCGCGCGACGGTGGGCATAGCGTGCTGGCGATGTCCGATCCCGTCGCCGTCCTCGATGCCTGTGCGCAGGCCGAGCTCGTCCGCCAGGGCGAGGCCTCGCCGAGCACGCTCGTCGACGCAGCCATCGCTCGCATCGCTCGCCTCGATCCCACGCTGAACGCCGTCATTCATCGGCGCTTCGAGCAGGCGCGCGCCGAGGCGCGTGCGGCGGACGCGGCGCCGGCGCGCGGTCCCTTCCACGGGGTCCCCATCGTCCTCAAGGACATCATGGGGCACAGCCGCGGCGATCCGCTCCACCTGGGAACGCGTGTCCTGCGCGACCTGGGCTTCATGGCCCCGCACGACGCCTACCTCACCGCGAAGCTGAAGGCTGCCGGCTTCATCGTCGTGGGTCGGACGAACACGCCCGAGCTCGGCACGCTGCCGACGACCGAGCCCGAGGCCTACGGTCCGAGTCGCAATCCCTGGAACCCGAAGCGTTCGCCGGGCGGATCGAGCGGCGGCTCGGCCGCCGCGGTGGCCTCGGGCATGGTCCCCGTCGGCCACGCCAACGATGGCGGAGGCTCCATCCGCATCCCCGCCAGCGCCTGCGGTCTGGTCGGGCTCAAGCCCTCGCGCGGCCGGACCTCCTTCGGTCCCGACGCGGGCGATCCGATGGGGGGCATGGTGAGCGAGGGCGTGCTCACGCGCAGCGTGCGCGACACGGCAGCCGTGCTCGACGTGATCGCCGGCGCGATGCCTGGCGATCCGTACACCGCACCGCCGCCGAGCCGCCCCTTCGCCCAGGAAGTGGGCGCCCCCCTGGGCCCGCTTCGCATCGGGTGCATGAGGCGCGTGCCCGCGAATCTCTCGGCCCTCGATCCCGAATGCGCCACCGCCGTGGAAGCCGCGGCCGACCTGCTACGGCACCTGGGACACCAGGTCGAGACCGCCTACCCGCCGGCCCTCGACGAGAGCGAGGCGCCCCATCACCTGAGCGTCATGTTCGCCGGGGCCACGGCCCGCATGCTCGACGTCCTGGCCATGCTGGCCGGGCGTCCCATCGACGAACGCGATGTCGATCCGCTCAACTGGGCGCTGGCGCAGCTCGGGCGGGCCTGCACGGTTCCCCAGTACCTGGCCGCGCTCGAGTGGATGCACGGCTACACCCGGCGGCTCGCCTCGTGGTGGGCGGAGGGTTTCGACCTGCTGCTGACCCCGACGCTGCCGGCCCCACCGCCGCCGCTCGGCTTCTTCCACCCGACGCGGGAGAATTTCATGGAGATCGGGGCACGGGCACAGGCCTTCGCCGCCTTCACCTCCCCCTTCAACATGTCGGGACAACCTGCGATCTCGCTGCCGCTGCACTGGACCCGCGACGGCCTCCCCGTGGGGCTCCAGCTCGTCGCAGCTTACGCTCGCGAGGATCTGCTGATCCGCGTCGCGGCGCAGCTCGAGGAGGCACAGCCCTGGGCTGGCCACCGTCCGGCCGTGCACGCATGACCGGCCGTCGCGTGCTGCGATTTTCTGCGGAGGGTCTCACGCTCGTCGGTGACGGGTACGGCGATCCCGCGGCCCCGCCCGTGCTGCTGCTGCACGGAGGTGGACAGACGCGCCATGCTTGGGGCGGGACGGCAGCCGCGCTCGCGCAGGCTGGCTGGTACGCCATCGCGCTCGATCTCCGCGGCCACGGCGAGTCGAGCTGGGATCCGGCAGGGGACTACAGCATCGAGGCCTTCGCGCGCGATCTCGTCGCCGTCGCCGCCGGGCTCCCGCGCACGCCGGCAGTGGTCGGCGCCTCGCTTGGCGGTCTGGCGCTCCTGATCGCTCAGGGCGAGATGGCCGCCCGCCCTGCCGCGGCCGCGGTGCTGGTCGATATCGCCCCGCGGACCGATCCGGTCGGCGTCGAACGGATCATCCGTTTCATGAGCGCGCACCCCGAAGGGTTCGCCTCGCTCGACGACGCGGCCGATGCCATCGCGCGCTACCTGCCCGATCGCCCGCGTCCGCGAGATCTCTCGGGATTGTCCAAGAATCTGCGCCGCGGGCCGGACGGGCGCTGGCGCTGGCACTGGGATCCCCGCTTCCTCCGCAGCGAGCGGCGGCCGACGGTCACCCAGGACCCCGAACGCCTCGAGGCGGCCGCGCGGAACCTCCGCGTCCCGACGCTGCTCGTCCGCGGCCGGATGAGCGACGTCGTGAGCGCGGCCAGCGTTCAGGCCTTCCTCGCCCAAGTCCCGGACGCGCGCTTCGTTGATGTCTGCGGCGCCGGACACATGGTTGCGGGCGATCGGAACGATGCCTTCACCGAGGCGGTCGTCGCCTTCCTCGCGGAACATCACCCCGCATGAGCCGCGGCCCCGACCCGGTCGACGAGGCTTCCGCCCTGGTCGTCCTGCCGATCGAGGACAGCATCGATCTCCACACCTTCGCGCCTGCCGAGATCCCTGGTGTGGTCGCCGACTACCTCGAGGCAGCGGCGAGCGCCGGCTTCCGCGAGGTCCGCATCGTCCACGGTCGGGGCATCGGCGTGCAGCGCGCAGCGGTTCGTCGCGTCCTCGCGGATCATCCGCTCGTGGCACAGTTCGCCTACGCGCCTCCCGAGCGCGGCGGGCTCGGCGCAACGCTCGTCCGCTTGCGCTCGCCACGAGACCCGACCGACGACGACCTCGGCCGGTGATGCCCCCGGCATCCCGCAGTGCGGCCGCTCAGTCGCAGAGCGTCTCGATGAGCCGTTGCAGCTCGCGCTCGACGGCCGCCGTCTGGCCTCCCGCCTCGAGAAAGCGCTCCATCCGCTGCCGCGCCTCGGGAGAGGCGAGCGCATGCCAGAACAGGCGTTCTTCCTCCTGCAGCCCCGGGGCCAGCGGGGCCTCGGCGGCCGCGATCGCCGCCTTGGCCAGGGCCACCGCATGCGGCGGAAACGCCGCGATCCGCCGCGCCAGGCGCTCCACGAAGGGCCCGAGCTCGGCCGGGGGCAGCGCGCGATTGAGGTACCCCCAGCGCTCCGCCAGATCCGCCGGCACGTCATCGCCTCCGAGCACGATCTCGAGCGCCCGGGCCCGGCCGACGAGGCGCGGCAGCCGCTGCGTCCCGCCACCGCCGGGGACGATCCCGAGGGCAACCTCCGGCTGCCCCAACACGGCCCGGCCGAGGGCTCCGAATCGCATGTCGAAGGCGAGCACGAGCTCGCTGCCCCCGCCCCGGGCGATGCCCTCGATCTTGGCGATCGTCGCCTTGGGCATGGCACGGAAGCGGTCGACCATCGCATGAAAGAAACCGAGCTCGTTGGCAACGCGCGCCGGCGGGGGGTCGTGCAGGGAGCGCAGGAGACCGACATCGGCGTGCGCGACAAAGAACTCGGGGTTGGCGCTCTGCACGACCACGACGCGAACCTCGGGGTCGGCCTCGAGCGTCTCGGCGAGGCGGGCGAGCTCCTGGATGAGCACGAGGTCGAGGAGGTTGATCGGCGGGTGGTCGATGGTCACCCAGGCGACATGCGACGCGCAGCGAACGCGCAAGGCCGAATAGCCGCTCGAGTCCATGCGAGTGCGCTCTCCTTCGCCGTGCTGCCTCTCAGGCCGGCATCCACACGCGCGGCGGGGTCCCGCTGGCCAGGTCCGCGAGCGACCACAGCTCGAGCCGCCATGGCTCCAGGCGCAAGACCCCGCAGGCGGGGTCGTCCGGCCCGCCCGCGAAGAAGAGCGCCGGATCGTAGCCGAGCGGCGGCGGGGTGTCGCGAAAGAGCGCCCACACCCGCCGCCGCTCGTCCGCCCGGTCTTCCCAGACCGTGGCACACTCGGCGTGCACCTGCTCGTTGGTCTGATCCCACCAGGTGAGCGAGGCGTACGGCACGCGATCGAGATGCCGGGCCTTCAGCGACTGGCGGCCCGTGAGCAGCCAGCCCGTCCGGCCTTCCCACAACGGGTGGACGAGCCTGGCGCGCGGGCGTCCGCGAAAATCGACGGTCGCCATCGTCGCCCACACCGTCCGCTCCACCCGCCGTCGAAACTCCGCTTCGAGCGCGCCGAAATCGTCCACGCGCGTGGCCATCACACCCGCAGCCACACGCTCTTCGTCTGCGTGTAGAGATCGAGGCACTGCCGGCCGAGCTCGCGGCCGTACCCGCTTTCCTTGTATCCCCCGAATGGCGCCGACACGTCAAAGACGTTGTAGCAATTCACCCACACGGTCCCGGCTCGCAGGGCTCTGGCGATCCGATGCGCCCGCGAGACATCGCGGGTCCACACGCCGGCAGCGAGACCGTAGGTGGTGTCGTTCCCCTGCAGCACCGCATCCTCCTCGTCGCGGAAGGGCATCACGGCAACCACCGGCCCGAAGATCTCCTCGCGCGCGATGCGCATGTCGTTACGGACGCCCGTGAAGACGGTCGGTTGCACGAAGTACCCGCGCTCGAGACCCGCCGCCAGGTTGCGCCCGCCCCCTGCCAGTGGTGTCGCCCCCTCGCGCAGGCCGAGCTCGAGATAGCCGGTCACGCGCTCGAGCTGCTCGGCGCTAACAAGCGGCCCGATCTGCGTCTCGGGATCGAGCCCCGGGCCCTGTTTCATCCCCCGGGCAGCTGCGGCAAGCGCCTCGGCGAAGCGGTCGTGGAGCGACGATTCGACGAGGAGGCGCGTCCCCGCACAGCACACCTCCCCCTGGTTGAAGAACACCCCCATGAGCGCGCCGCGCACGGCGCTGTCGATATCGGCATCCGCGAAGACGATGTTCGGCGACTTGCCGCCCAGCTCGAGCGAGATCCGCTTGAGGGTGTCGGCGGATGCCCGGTGGATCTCCTTGCCGACCTCGGTCGAGCCGGTGAACGCGACCTTGTCGACGAGCGGGTGGCGCACCAGCGCCGCTCCAGCGGTGGGCCCGAAACCGGGCACGATATTGACGACCCCCCGCGGCACCCCGGCCTCGAGGAGAAGCTCCCCGAGCCGCAAGGCCGAGAGCGGGGTCTGCTCCGCCGGCTTCAGCACGACCGTGTTGCCGCAGGCGAGCGCTGGCGCCAGCTTCCAGGCTGCCATCAACAGCGGAAAGTTCCAGGGGATGATCTGCCCGCACACGCCCACGGGCTCGCGCAGGGTGAAGGTGAAGAAGTCGGGGGCCGAGGGCAGCGTCTCCCCGCTCATCTTGTTCACCCACCCCGCGTAGTAGCGGAAGGTGTCGGCCGCAGCGGGAATGTCGACGCTGGCGCTCTCGGCGATCGCCTTGCCGTTGTCGAGCGTCTCGAGCTGCGCCAGCGCCGCCGCGTGACGCTCGATGAGCTCGACGACCCGAGCCAGGATGCGCTCGCGGTCGCGCGGCGCCATGCGCGGCCACTCGCCGTCATCGAAGGCGCGCCGCGCCGCGCGCACGGCACGGTCGATGTCCTCCGCGTCCCCCTCGGCGACGCGGGCAAGCGCCTCGCCCGTCGCGGGATTCACCGTCTCGAAGGTGCGGCCGGAGGCCGCTTCCACCCATCGCCCATCGACGAGCATGCGGCGCAGGGGCGCGGCGAGAAACGACTCCACATCCGAATCGAGAGCACGCGCAGTTCCCATCGGGCGGGACCTCCCGTGCGCGCCTAGCACCCGCGGTGCGAGCGCGTCAACGGAGACCCCGTTCCCGTCCGATGCCCCGCCGGGTCGGGCTTTCTCCACGACGCGCTGCCTGCTAGCCTCAGCCATCATGCGGCGCCCGACATCGGGACGTCCTGGCCGCAGGGTAGGCCGGGCATCCCCCCCGGGGGGCCGCTCCAGACCCGTGCATGTCGGCCCTTCCCGCTGAGCACGACACGCCGCCGCGGGATGCGCTGCTCGCCTCGACCGGTCGCCCCCGTGGCGGACGGCTGCCGCTCGCCCTCGCAGCGTTGGGTGTCGTCTACGGCGACATCGGCACCTCCCCCCTCTACGCGCTCAAAGAGTGCCTGGCCCACGGCGGGATGCGGCCCATCGCCGCAGATGTCCTCGGCATCCTCTCGCTGATCTTCTGGGCACTGACGCTGGTCATCGTCGTCAAGTACCTGACCTTCGTGATGCGGGCGGACAACCGCGGCGAAGGCGGGATTCTCGCCCTGCTCGCGCTGCTGCAGGAGGCGAACACCCGCCGGCCCAGTCGTCTGGCGAGCCTCGCGCTCATCGGGGCGGCTCTCCTCTACGGCGAGGGCGTCATCACGCCGGCGATCTCCGTGTTGAGCGCCGTCGAAGGTCTCGAGGTCGCCACACCCGTCTTCGAGCCCTTCATCGTGCCACTGACCGTAGCGATCCTCCTCGGCCTGTTCCTGGTGCAGCGCCACGGCACCGGGCGGATGGGAAGCATCTTCGGCCCGGCGACGCTTGTCTGGTTCGTCGCCATCGCGGGGATCGGCGTCCTCGGCATCGTCCGGGAGCCAGGCGTACTTGCCGCCGTCAACCCCCTCCACGCGGTCGCCTTCTTCCGCCATCACGACGTCCACGCTTTCCTCATCCTGGGGGCCGTCGTGCTGTGCATCACCGGTGGCGAGGCCCTCTACGCCGACATGGGCCATTTTGGCCGCGGCCCGATCCGTGTCGCCTGGTACGCCGTGGTGTTCCCTGCGCTCCTGCTCAACTACTTCGGGCAGGGCGGCCACGTGCTCGCGAGCTGCGCCTCGGGCATCTCGTCGACCCGCTGCGACGAGGCGCTTCGCAACCCCTTCTACGCCATTGTGCCCGACATCCTCCTCTATCCAATGGTGGCGATCGCGACCGTGGCCACCGTGGTCGCCTCCCAGGCGCTCATCTCGGGGGCCTTCTCGCTCACGCAGCAGGCCGTGCAGCTCGGCTACGTCCCGCGGGTCCAGATCCGCCATACCTCGGCCGCCCGCGAGGGGCAGATCTACGTGCCGCTGGTGAACCAAGCGCTGATGGTCGCCTGCATCGGTCTTGTGATCGTTGCCCAGCGGTCGAGCCAGCTGGCCGCTGCATACGGGATCGCCGTGACGGGGACCATGAGCATCACCTCGCTGTTGTTCTACGCCGTGGCACGCGACCGCTGGCAGTGGCCGCGCCTCCGCGCGGTGGGCCTCGTGGCGCTTTTTCTCGGGGTCGATCTCGCCTTCTTCAGCGCGAACCTCGCCAAGCTCTCGAGTGGGGGCTGGTTCCCGGTCGGGCTCGCGATCCTCATTCTCGCCTGCATGACGAGCTGGAAGATGGGTGCGTCCTGGCGGGGCGCGGAGGCGGCCCGCCTGCGCGTGCCCTTTGTCGAGCTGGTCGAGGCGCTGCGCAGCTCGCGACCGACGCGCGTCCCGGGAACAGCGGTGTTCATGACCCAGGATCCGGAGGGGGCGCCCCCGGCACTGCTCCACCAGCTCAAGCACAACCAGGTGCTGCACGAGCACGTCGTCCTGCTGACGATCCGCACGAGCAACGTCCCCGAGGTGCCCCCCGCTCAGCGCATCCAGCTCGAGCAGCTCGACCGCGGCTTCTGGCGGATCGTCGCCTCGTACGGATTCATGGAAACCCCGCACGTCCCCGAGATCATGCAGCTGGCCTACGCGGCGGGCCTCGCGAAGGGACGCGGCCGCACGAGCTTCTTCCTCGGCCGAGAGACCTTCGTCGTCGCCGGGCGCTCGACCTTGCCGCGCTGGCGCGCGCGCCTGTTCGTCTTCATGGCACGCAACGCCCGCTCGCCCGCCGAGTTCTTCGGCATCCCGCCGAACGACGTCGTGGAGCTCGGCGCGCAGTTCCAGCTCTGAGGCGCAGCCCGCTCAGGGCAGGCGGTAGGCGACCAACTCCGGGGTCGCGCCGACGCCGGCCGGCACCAGCAGCCAGCGCCCCGCCACGGCTGGCCAGGCGTTGATGCCCCCGCCGGGACGGTCGCTCCAGACCGGCGCACCGCTCGCCCGCTCGAAGGCGTACACCGTACCGTCGTTGGTGCTGGTGAGCACGAGGTCTCCCACCACCGTGGCCGCACCGAAGCTCGCGCGTGAAAACTCACGCGCCCAGCGGGGCGTCCCGCTCGCGAGGTCGAGTGCGACCAGCTCGGCGGTGGCGGTGTCGAGCCCCCCGAAGGCGAAGGGATCCATCCGGTCGCCCTGGAAGGGCGAGGCGAAGTTCAGCACGGAGACGTAGACCGTCTCGTCGGCCACCGCCGGCGGCGTGATGACCCCGCCGAAGATGCCGGGACTGACGAGCAGCGAGGTCCCGATCGGGTAGGCCGGAAGATCGTCGTTGAAGTGAACGCCGACGCTGCGCCGCCAGCGCTCGCTACCGGTCGCGCGCTCGAAGACGTGCACCGTCCCGGTCTTCCCCGCCCCCACCACCACCGGCACCGAGCCGACCGAGGCGAGCGCCACGAGATGAAAATCGTGGTCGAGCAGATCGTGCGGTGCGACCTGGTTGTACCAGGCGAGGAGACCGTCTGCTGCACCCAGCGCCAGCACGGCATTCGTGTACAGATTGGGTCCCGGCCGGCTCGAGCCATTCGGGAACGCCTCCGTGCCCGGGAAGGGCGCCGGGTTGCCGGTGCCCCAGTAGGTCATGCGCTGGCTCGTATCGATCGCCGGCGGGAACCACGCCCCGCCGCCCGAGTTGACCTCGGGATTGCCCCACACGTCGGCGGAATCGACCGTGTCGAAGCGCCACAGCACCGCACCCGTCTGGACGTCGAGCGCATGAATGACGCCGGTGTCGCCTCCCGTGTAAATCCCGCCGAAGCTGATCGGCACCGTGCTCAGGTACAGGCGGCGATCGAAGACCACCGGCTGGATGTCGATCCCTTCGCTGGAGGTCCGCCGCAACACGGTACGCCACAATTCGGCCCCCGTCGCGGCGTCCAGCGCCACGACCTCGCCCTGGCCGTTGGCAGCGAAGACACGCCCGTAGGCGACGGCAACTCCGTTCGGGCCGGGACTCGGGACTTCGAGCGGGACCGACCAGCGTGCCGTGCCCCTCGCCAGGTCGATGGCATGGACCTCCGAGCTGAGCTCCTGCAGGTACACCGTGTCGTCGACCACGATGGGGGTCGTCGAGAGATTGCCGATGCCACCGGCGCCGGGCGTGGGGAACCGCCACGCGACCTCCAGCGTTCCGATTGTGGCAGCGGTGATGGCCGAGTCACCCACCGCACGAGACGAGGCGTAATCGCGATTGGGCAGGGGCCAGGCCGCTGCGTTCCGTACGACCTCGGGCGGAATCCCCGCGGGCTCGTCCCAGGGGACATCGGCCGCCCGCTTGCCCACGAACCGTCGCCCGTCGCGCCCGTCGCGCCGCCCGACCGGCCGAAGCGACACGCGGTACACCCGATCGCCGACTACCGCTTCCACGAACACCTGGCCTTCTCGGCTGTTGCGACGCAAATCGTAGTCTAGGCGCGCGGTCGGACCCGCAGTCCGACAGCTGGCACGCATAGCCCCCCCCGGCTTGAGGGTGACCTTGCGGCAAGGCCCGGCGACGCCGTCGCCATCCTCGTACCGGTATCCCCGCGGCGGCGACGCCGTCCCGATGGCGCGCCAGCGCTCGCAAGGCAGGGGCAGCACGCCGGTGTCCTGACCGGTGAGGTTGGAAAAGACACGCAGCGTGGCGCGCGCGGTGCCAGGAGGCGCCTCGCCACACCGCGGATCCGCGGTGGCCGCCGCGCCGGGGCCTCCACGCCTCCCCTCCACGAGCTGGATGACGAGCGCTTGCCGCTCGGCGCCGCCACCGGCGACGTTGCTGACGACCAGCTTGGCCGCCGAGACGCTCGCCGTCTCCGCCGCTACGTCACCGGCCCAGAGCCACACCCCCACCGCCACTGCCACCCGCAGGCTGTCTCTGCTCACGGTCGCACTGTACGCGACGGCTGGCGGAGTCGCCACCGGGCATACGGCCGCTGTCGGCGCAGCCGAGCGGTTGCCCACCAGGCGGCGGCCGCGCTAAGCCGCGCTCGCCATGGGCCTCCCTGCCGCGTCTCGCGAAGCGGTCCCCACGTCCACCGGCCGAGCCCGTGTGCCGGCGCCGACGATCTTCGCCGCCTCGTTCGCGACGGTCTTCCTCCAGGTCGCCCTGATGCGCCTCATGGCCGTGACCTTTCATCCCGTCCTGGTGTTCGGCATGATCGGCGTGGCCCTGCTCGGCTACGGAGCCGCTGGCTCCGTGCTCGCTGCCGTCGGCCATCCCCGTCCCGAGGACACGCCTCGCTTCGTCGTCCGGGCGCTGCTCGCGGCAGCGACGGTGACCTTCCCGATCTACGCCCTGCTCAATGCCATCGACATCCCCTCGCATGTCCTCTTCGAGACTCCGGCCGGATGGGGCATCCTGATTCTCTTCTACCTCGCCCTCGCCCTCCCCTTCCTCGGCATCGGCCTGGCGATCTCCGCGACCTTCGCCGCCTTCCCGAGCGAGGTGCATCGCCTGTACTTCGCCGATCTCGTGGGCGCGGGCATTGGTGGCCTCCTGGCCGTCGTCGCGATCCCCTGGCTCGGCGGTCCCGCGCTCGTACCGCTCGCCGGGCTCGTCGCCGCGGCGAGCGCGCTCGGTCCCACGGGTCGGCGCCTCCTTCCGGTGCTCGCCGTCGGCGGGGCCAACGCCGGAGCCATCGTCGTCCTCGCCGCATGGTCACCGCTCGAGGCCCGCATCCCCAGCGACAAGCACGGCCCGATCCTCTCGCGCGCGGCGAAGCCCGGTGGCTTGCGCACGGAGCTTTCACGCTGGAGCCGTTTCGGCCGGGTGGACGTCACCGAGCCCTTCGCAACCTTGCCGCCGCAATTCGGCGGCGATTTCAGCCGCCGGTTCGGGCCGCTGCGCATCGAGCAGCGCATGCTCACCCTCGATGGGGCGGCGCCGGCCTTCCTCTATCGCGTGCCCACCCGCCTCGAGGATCTGTCCTTCCTCGCGGGATCCTCGCAGTCGGTCGCCTACGCCTTCCACCGCGCGCCGCGGGTGCTGGTCATCGGGGTGGGAGGCGGCACGGACGTGCTCATCGCGCTGTACCACGACGCCCGCTCGGTCACGGCGGTGGAGCTGAATCCGGTGAATGCTCGAGCCGTGGAGGAATGGTACGCACCGTACCTCGGCCATGCCTTCGCCGATCGCCGGGTCGAGCTGCGGGTCGCCGAGGGGCGCAACTTCGTGGCGCGCGATCGCCAGCACTACGACATCGTACAGCTCTCCGGCGTGGATACCGGCGCGGCCCAAGGCGCCTACGGGCTCGGGACGACCCCCGAGAGTCACATCTACACGGTCGAGGCGATCGAGGACCTGCTCGACCGGCTCGCACCCGATGGCGTGGTGTCGATCACGAGGGATCGGGCCTTCGCCTGGTCGGCGCGGGTAGCGGCGCTCGCCCGCGAGGCACTCCGCCGCCGGGGCGACGATCCCATAAGCCGCATCGCCATCGTCGAGGGCACGGGGTACGGCTGGGCGACCGTCCTGATCAAGCGCGAGCCCTTCACGGCATCCGAGATCGAGGCTATCGCCGCCTTCGCGGAGCGCTACGACTTTCCCCTGGTCTACCGGCCCGACCAGCGGCTTCCCGGGCGCTACGATGCTGTCGTCCGCGACGGGGTCGCCCGCGATGGCGTCTTCGATCTGCGCCCCTCGACGGACGACTGGCCCTTTCTCTTCTTCTCCTTCGACTGGCGAGCGCCACTCGCGGCTCTGCGCTCCGAAGCGGCGCCGCTGATCAGGCCCCTCGTCATCCTGCTCGTGAATCTCGTCGGCCTCGCCGTCGTGGCGATCCTCATGATCGGGCTGCCGCTCCTGCGCCTGCGTGGCGTATGGCAGGGCGCGTCCAATCGCCCGGCGATCGTCGCCTACTTCGCCCTGCTCGGGGCCGGGTTCATCCTCGTCGAGGTCGCGCTGATGCAGCGTTTCACCATCTTCCTCGGCGACCCCGCCCTGGCCGTGGCCACGGTGCTCGCCGCCTTGCTCGTCGCATCGGGCCTGGGCAGCGCCTTCGCGCGCGACGCCGGCCTGCGAGGGACGCGACTCGCGCGTGCGGCGCTCGCGAGCATCGTGGCAACGCAGCTGCTGCTCGCCACCCCGCTTCTGCCCGCGACCCTGCGCGAGCTGCTCTGGCTGCCCTTGCCCCTACGCTTCCTTCTGGCCATCGGCGTAGTCGGGCTAGTCGGCTTCCCGATGGGCATGCCCTTCCCCTTCGGCCTCCGGCAGGTCGGGGAACGCAGCAGCGCTCTCGTCGCCTGGGCCTGGGGCATCAATGGCATGGTATCCGTGGTTTCTTCCCTGGGAAGCTATCTCTTCGGAATCGCGTTCGGCTACCCGGCCATGTTCGGCAGCGCGGCGCTCCTCTACCTCGGCGCGTTCGGCCTCGCACGGCGTGTCTGAAGCGCGCGGCACGGCGTCCGGTGGTTCCGCGTGGCTGAGGCTCGTCGGAGCTGGCCTGGCCTACGTGGCGTTCGGCGTGCTCGCCCAGTGGCATTTGCTGCTGCAGCTCGGCGGGCACGTGTACGACCAGCCCATCCTCGGCAACGATTCGCTGCTCCACGTCTGGACGCTCGCCTGGGGCCAGCACGCGCTGGCCACCGACCCGCTCCGCGTGCTGGACGCCAACATCTTCCATCCCTATCCGAAGACCCTGCTCTACTCGGATCACCTGCTCGGGCTGGCCGTCCTCCTCGCCCCCCTGCGGCTCTTCACCGACAACGTGGTTCTGGTGCACAACTTGCTGGTCGTCGCGGCGCCCATCCTGAACGGTCTCGCCATGTTCGCTCTCGTGCGCTCCCTCGCGGAGCGCGACGACGCAGCGTTCCTCGCGGGCTTCCTCTACGCCTTCGCCCCCCTGCGCTTCATCATGGACCTGACGCAGGTGCAGATGCTGGCCGCGTGGTGGATGCCCCTCATGCTCCTCTTCGGCCGGCGCACGCTCGCGTACGGCCGCATCGCTTCGGCGCTGGCCACAGCCCTCTGTGTGCTCGGCCAGGGCACGAGCAGCATCTACCTGACAGCCTTCTTTGCACCCTTCTTCCTGGCAGCGCACGTGGCCTGGGCGCTGGAGGTCCCGCCCGCGCGCCATGGCCGGCGCTGGGCGCTCCTGCTCGCGGCCGAGTGCGCCGCTGGCGCGGCGCTCCTACCCTTCGCGCTCGCCTATCGGGAGGTCCAGACGTCGCTGGGCGCGGTGCGCTCGCCGGTCCTCAGTGCCTTGCTGTCGCTCACGCACCTCTACTGGAATTCACACGCGCTGCTCCCCTGGGGGACGATGCTCCTCTGCAGCCTGCTCCTCGGTCTCTCCTGGCGGCGTCTCGCTCCGCGGGTCCGCCCGGCCCTCGCCTTCTACGTCGTGCTCGTCGGCTGCGCCGTGCTCCTCGCGCTCGGGCCGACACCGTCGCTCCCCTTCGGCTGGGGCCGGATCTGGGGTCCCTACGAGGCGCTCGCCTCGTTGCCGGGGTTCACCGCCTTGCGTGCTCCCGGCCGGCTGATCCACGTTGCGCTCCTCGGCCTGGCCGTGCTGGCCGGCCTGGGGTTCGCCGCGGCCACGACGGGCCGGAGCCGTCCCTGGGCGTCTGGCGCGCTGACGATCGTCACGCTGCTGGCGATCGCCGAGTGCTGGCCACCGCGCTTTCCCACGATCCCTGCGCCTCCACCAGCACGGCTGGATCCCGTCTATGCCTGGCTCGCCCGACAGCCACCCGCGATGCGAATCGTCGAGCTCCCGGCCGACGTGTGGCCGAATCGCATCCAGACCTACCAGTACGCCAGCACGCTGCACTGGCGCCGTATGCTCGGCGGGAACATGGGCATCGTCCCCCCGGCCTATCCGTACCTGGCCAGCGCGCTGCGCGATTTTCCCGCGCCGGCAGTCCTCGCCGATCTGCGGATGCTTGGCATCACGCACGTGGTCGTGCACGGCAGCGACCTCCTCCCCGCGACGCGGACCGAGCTCGAGACGCGGATCGCAGCCAGCCAGCGCTGGCTCAAGCGCCGCTGGGCGCGCGGCCGCACCGCCGTCTACGCAATCCGGCCCGGGCTCCGAGCGACCGCGATCGCGCTCCCGGGCGTTCCGCTCTCCCGCGAGGGCTGGCAGGTCACCGCGACGCACGGGGCCGACGCCGCCGCGCTCGCGATCGATGCCGATCCGAGGAGCGCCTGGAGCAGCTGGCACGACCTCGAGGTCAACATCAGGACACGCTGGTACGACTCCACGCCCTTCCTCCAGCGCTACCAGCGATTCCTACGCACCCAGCCCACACGGCTCATCATCGATCTGGGCAAGGAGCGCACGGCGGGTGGCGTGGCGTTCCGCCTCGCGGGTAGCGACCCCTTCGCGATCCCCGATCTGGCCGTCGAGACCTCGCGCGACGGCATGGTCTGGGAGCGTGCGCCAGCCGCGCTCCGTCCGCTGCCGGACGTGCGTGCCCTGGTCGACCAGGCACCCACGCTGCCCCTGGGTGTCGCCTTCCCGCAGCCGCTGCGGCTCCGGTACCTTCGCCTCTCGGCGCAGGGGCTCGAGTGGCGCGTCGCCGACGTGGCGCTGTATGGGACACCGGAGTCATGAGCGCGGCGTGTCCCCTCTGCCGGGGAACGGACACCGTGCGCTGGCGGGCCGCGCCGGATCACGTGAGCGAGGAGCGCTTCGAGCTGCGCCGCTGCCCGGCCTGCGACTTCGCCTTTACCTGGCCACCGCCGGCCGACCTGCAGCGCTACTACCCGGCCTTCTACCGGCGCTACGGAAGGGGCTCGGCTGGCCTGCTGCAGCGCGTGCAGCAAGGTCGCGCGCGACGATGGGCGCGTGCCTTCGACAGGCCTGGGCGCTGCCTCGAGGTCGGCAGTGGGGAGGGATGGATGCTCGCCGCGATCCGCGACCTCGGCTGGCACGTCGTCGGCCTGGAACGCACGGCCAGGAGCGCGGCCTTCGCGCGACACGTTCAGGGTCTGTCGATGCTCGTTGGCTCGCTCGAGGCGATTCGCCCCGATGCGCGCTTCGAGCTCATCGTGCTGCATCACGTCCTCGAGCATCTCCCCGACCCGGCCGGCACCCTGCTGGCCTGCCGCCGGCTTCTCGCCCCGGGTGGCCGCATCGTGGTCTCGGTCCCCAACTTCGCAAGCTGGCAACGGGCCTTCGCCGGGCCCTACTGGCTCCATCTCGACGTTCCTCGGCACCTGGGTCACTTCACCCCGCGGAGCCTGCGCTACGCCTTCTCGCTCGCCGGCCTCCACCTGGAGCGCCTGAGCTTCGTCTCCTGGGAGTACGATGCCTTCGGCTGGATCGAGTCGGTGCTGAACCGCCTCGGCTTCCCGCTGAACACCCTGCTGCGGCTGCTCCAGCACGATCCGCGCCTGCCGGCGACCTCCGCGACCAGCCTCTCGGCCCTGGCGCTCGCCATGCTGCTGCTGCCGCCCGCCCTCGCGCTTGCCCTCGCCTCCTGGCTCGCGCGGCGCGGAGCGGCCATGGAAGCGTGGGCCACGGCCGGCGGTTGACAGTCCGCAGCCTGGCGGGCAGGCAGCGGCAATGCGCGCTCGCCTCGTCTACGTCATGGGGCCGTCGGGCGCCGGGAAGGACAGCGTGCTCCAGCGCGTGCGTCACGAGCTCGACGGCCGCGGCGACGTCGTCTTCGCGCACCGCTACGTGACGCGGCCCCCCGACCTCCGGCATCCGAACGAGGTCGCGCTCGGACCCGGCGAGTTCGCCTTGCGCCAGGCTCGCGGGCTGTTCTGCTTCGCCTGGGAGGCCTGGGCGGCGCGCTATGCCGTCGGTCTCGAGATCCGCCAGTGGCTAGCGCGCGAGCTGACGGTGGTCGTCAGCGGCTCGCGAGAGCACTTTCTGCGCGATCCTCCCGACGACCCGCTGCTGCTCCCGGTGCTGGTCACGGCCTCCCTTCCCGAGCGCGCCCGACGGCTGCGGGCGCGCGCGCGCGAGCCGGAGTCCGCCATCGTCGAGCGCCTGCGCAGGGGCGAGGCCATGCATCCCAGCCACCCGGCGCTGGTGACGATCGACAACGACGGACCGATCGAGCAGGCCGTGGCCGCATTTCGCCGGCTGCTGCTCGGCGGTTGACGTCGCCCCTGCTGCCGTCGATCGTGGGAACCATGTTGCCCTCTCGCGCCGCGGTGCTCCTCCTCTGCCTCGTCGTGAGCGGCCTCGGGGCCGCCCGTCGAGCCGAGGCCAGCGCTCCCGAGACCGATCCCAATCGGCGGAGCCTCGTCGTCCGGGCCGTCGAGCGGGCCAGCCCCGCCGTCGTCAACATCTCCACCGCGCAGGTCATCGAACGCCGCGGGGCTCCCTTTCCCTTTCCCAGCGACCCCTTCTTCGAGGAGTTCTTCCGCGACTTCTTCGACCCGCGGCCGCGCCGCGAGACCCGCACCAGTCTCGGCTCGGGCGTGATCGTCCGCCCCGATGGCACGATTCTCACTAACGAGCACGTGATCCTTCGTGGCAGCCGCATTCACGTCACGCTCGTGGATGGCCGCGAGTACGAGGCGCGGCTCGTCGGCTCGGATGCCGACAGCGATCTCGCCGTGCTCCGCCTTCAGGGGGGCCGCGACTTCCCCACCGTCGCGCTCGGGCGCTCCGACGATCTGCTCATCGGCGAGACGGTGATCGCGATCGGCAACCCCTTCGGCTTCTCGCACACGGTCACCACCGGCGTGGTGAGCGCCGTGGGCCGTTCGCTGCGCGGCGGCGAGCGGACCTTCACCGACTTCATCCAGACCGATGCCGCGATCAACCCCGGCAACTCCGGCGGCCCGCTGCTCAACATCAACGGCGAGCTGATCGGCATCAACACGGCGATCTACGGCAAGGCGCAGGGCATCGGTTTCGCGATTCCCGTCGACCGGGCGAAGCGGATTCTGCGCGACCTCGTCTCCTACGGCGAGGTCCGGCGTGGCTGGGTCGGGCTGGCGGTGCAACCGCTCACGCCGGACCTCCAGCGCTACTTCCAGGTCCGCAGCGGGGTGGTCGTCAGCGAGGTCGAGCCCGGCAGTCCCGCGGAACGGGCAAGCATCGCGCGGGGCGATGTCGTGACGCAGGTCGATGGGCAGCCCATCGGCTCGCCCGACGAGTTCGAAACCCGTGTCGAGGACCGCGGCCCGGGCGACCGCGTGCGCCTCCGGGTGCTCCGGGAGGAGGGGGACGAGCGCGAGGTGACGGTGGTGCTCGCCGATCTCCCCGGCGGCGACGTCGAGACGCTCGCCTGGGAGCGCATCGGCATCCGGGTCGCCGAGGACGCCGAGGGCCTGGTCGTGACGGCGGTGCGGCGCGGGAGCCCCGCCGCGCGCATCGGCGTCGAGCGGGGAGACCGCATCCTCGGGCTCGGAGGCGCCCCGGTCACGACCCGGAGCGAGCTTCGCCGCCAGCTCATGAACACGCGCCGTGCCCGCTCGGTGCTGCTTTCGGTCGGTCGCGGGCCCTACCAGTACAACGTCCCGCTGGTGCTAGCTCCCACCGGCTGACAGCCGCAGCGGCTGCGACATGTCGACGCCTGCCCCCGCGCCGGCCCGCCCGCGTTCGCTGGCCTGGTTCGTCCGCGGCGACGTGGACGGCTTCTTCGGGCTCGCGCTCGACAACCTCGTGCAGCTGCTCCTGATCGAGACGCTCTGCCGCACCGTCCTCGGCTTCCCCACGGCGTTGCTCTACGGGCGCGTGCTCCCGGGCGCCGCCGTGTCCCTCGTGGTCGGCAATGTCTTCTACGCCTGGCAGGCACGCCGGCTGGCCGCGCGGACGGGGCGCGCGGACGTGTGCGCGATCCCCTACGGCATCAACACCGTCTCCCTCTTCGCCCACGTGTTCCTCGTCATGCTGCCGGCGAAGCTCGCGGCTCAGGCCACGGGCGCACCGGATCCCGTGCGCGTGGCCTGGCAGGCCGGCCTCGTCGCCTGTCTCGGCTCGGGATGCATCGAGCTGGTCGGTGCGCTCGTTGCCGAGCGCGTGCGGCGGAGCACACCCCGCGCGGCGCTCCTCTCCACGCTCGCCGGCATCGCGCTCGGATTCATCGCGCTCGGCTTCGTCTTTCGGACCTACGCACGGCCCATCGTCGGTCTGGCCACGCTGGCCATCGTGCTCCTCACCTATTTCGGTCGCGTGCGCTTCAAGGGTGGCCTGCCGGGCGGATTCGTCGCCGTGGCCATCGGGACGGCGCTCTGCTGGGCGACGGGCATCGCGCCCGGGCCTGTGCCTCCCGGACCAGCCATGCTTCACCCGCCCGTGTCGGCCTTCGGCGATCTGCTGGCCGGCCTCGCCGATGCTCACCTGCTCCGCTACCTCGCCGTCATTCTGACCATGGGGCTCTTCAACCTTCTCGGCTCGCTGCAGAACATCGAGAGCGCCGAGGCTGCGGGCGACGCCTATGCCACCACGCCATCGCTGGCCGTGAACGGCCTCGGGTCGATCGCCGCGGCGTGCTTCGGCTCCGCCTTCCCGACGACCATCTACATCGGACACCCGGGCTGGAAAGCCATGGGGGCCCGGGCCGGCTATTCGATCCTGAACGCCGTCTTCGCAACCGCCGTCTGCCTCACCGGCACGCTGGCGCACATCGCCTGGGCGGTCCCCGTCGACGCTGGCATGGCCATCGTGCTGTGGATCGGCATCGTCATCACCGCCCAGGCATTCCAGACGACGCCACCAGCGCACGCCCCGGCGGTCGTGATGGGCCTGCTCCCCGGCGTCGGCGCCTGGGGCGTCATGCTGGCCAAGAGCGGGCTGCGCGCTGCCGGGGTGGGCGAGGCCGATGGTCCCCCCTTCTCGCCGGCGCTCGTCGGGCGCTTCCACGCCTTCGATACCTGGATCGACGGGGCGTTCGCGCTCGAGCAGGGATTTGTCTTCACGGCGACGGTGCTGGCCGCGGCGACCGTGGCCATCATCGAGCGTCGTTTCGTGGAGGCTGCGGCCTGGTGCAGCGTCGGGGCTGGCCTGGCCGCATTCGGCCTCGTCCACTCCTACCGCTTCACCCCGGGCGACGTCGTCTTCACGCTCGCGCCGGCGTGGCCCTGGGCGGCTGGCTACGCCACGATGGCGCTCATCTTCCTGGCGGCACGCTGGCTGACCCGGCCGGCTGCGGACCACTGAGCGCGGCCAGGGCGAGCTGCTCGCACGCAGCAGGCGTCACCACGCGGACCGGACCGTAGCGCGCCTCGAGCGGCGCTCGAAGCGCGCTCGCCGGCCCGACCACCACGATGGCCTGGCGGTCGGGCGGGGGGATCCAGCGTGCTGCAGCGGCGCTGGCCACCGCTGGCGTCACGGCAGCCACGCGGCCGCGGAAGGTCTCGAGATCGTTTTCGGGCAAGCCGAAGAACTCGATCTCGGCCAGCCGCGCGGCGAGCGCGTCGGGGGTCTCGACCCGCAGAGGAAACTGTCCCCGCAGATACGCCTTGGCCTTCGCGACCGCCTTCGGATCGAGGGGGCGCGTGCGGAAGTCCTCGGTGGTCGAGCGCAAGAGCTCGAGGGTCTCCACGGCCGTCGGCACCTTCGAGAAGGTGGCCAGACGGAAATCGCCGCCCGTGAGCCTCGCGGCAAAGCCGCTCGACGCCCCGTAGGTGAGACTGCGCTTCACCCGCAACTCCTCGATGAGTCGCGAGCTGAAGCCTCCACCGAGCATCGTGTTGGCGACCTGCGCCGCGAGGAGCTCCGGAGCGTTGCGGCCCAGCGCTGGGGCCCCGACCCGGATCTGCGCCTGCGTGGCCTCGGGCATGTCGACGAGCAACACGCGCGTCGCCGCGACGGGAGGCGGTGGCCCGACACGCGAGGGCACGGCACGCGGGTCGGGCTCCCAGGAGCCGAAGGCCTCGCTGATCCGGGCGACAGCCTCGCCGGGAGCGACATCGCCCACGAGCACCAGGATGACGTTGTTCGGCCGGTAGTAGGCATTCCAGAACCGCACGACGTCGCGCCTGCCGAGCCGCTCCACGCTTTCCCGACGGCCATCCTGCGGCCGGCCGTAGGGATAGTCGCCGTAGAGAAAGGCAGCGAAGCAGCGTTCGGCGATGGCGGAGGGCTCTTCCAATGCCGCCACGAGACCGGCCAGCTGTTCGTCTCGCGCGCGCCGGACCTCGTCCTTCTCGAAGCGCGGCTCCCGCAGCACCAGCCGCAGCAGCTCGAGCCCCCGCACGAAGTCCTCGGCGAGGAACTCGGCGCTGACGACGGTCGCGTCAGTCCCTCCGACAGCACTGAGCGTCCCCCCGAGCGCATCGATGGCCTCCGCGAGGGCCTCGGCCCCGAGGCGGCCTGCTCCCCGCGTCAACGTCGCTGCCGTGAGTGTCGCCAGCCCTTCCTGGCCCGGCGGATCCTGCGCCGCACCGGCACCCACCATGACCGTCATCTCGACCAGCGGCAGCTCGCTCGTCTGCGCCACGACGACCCGCAGGCCGTTGGCTAGGGTCTGGCGCGTCACGGGTGGCAGCCGCACCTCGTCGTCCGACCACGCTGTCGCGGGACTCTGCGACAGCACACCGATGGCGAGCACCGCGACCACCGCCGTTGCCCAGCGCGCGCCCCTCCTGTCGCGGAGCGGCCTCGGCATGCCCCTCATCGCGAGCCCTGCACTGTCGTCGACGAGGCTGGCAGGGGCTCGAGAAGCACCAGGGTCCGTTGCGCAGGAGCGAGGTAGGTGGCCGCGACGCGACGAACATCCTCGCCGCTCACTGCCTCCCACTGCTCGAGCAGCCCGAACAGGGCCTCGTAGCTGCCGAAGACACATTCGAAGAATCCGAGCTGGTTCGCCTTGCCACTGACGGTCTTGAGCCCCTTGACGAACTCCGCCCGGAGCTGCCGCTTGGCCACGGCCAGCTCAGCCGGCGGCACGGGCTCGGCGGCGTAGCGGGCGAGCACGGCATCCAGCCGGCCGAGGATATCCTCCAGGCGGCGACCGGGCCGCGCCTGGGCGTAGAGCGTGAACAGCTCCGGATCGATCCCCCAGCGCAGATCGGCGTCGACGGTGGTCACCAGCTCGTGCTCGCGGACGAGATCGCGCACGAGGCGCGCGCTCTCGCCGCCGGCGAGCAGCTGGGCCAGGACATCGAGGGCGGGCCGGTCCGGATCGGTCGCGCGCACCGTCTTCCACCCGGCAAGCAGCGCCGGCAGCTCGGCGCGCCGCCGGACGACGATGCGACGCTCCCCCTCCTGCGCCGGCTCCTCTGCACTGACCGGCGGGGGGGCGGGTTGCCGCCGTATTCCCCCGAAGGCGCGCTCCACCCGGCGGAACGCATCGCCAGGATCCAGGTCCCCAGCCAGCACGAGCACGGCGTTGTTCGGCGCATAGTAGGTCGTGAAGAAGCGCCGGGCATCCTCGAGCGTGATCAGCGCCAGGTCGGCCATGAATCCGACCGGGTTCCAGCGGTAGGGGCTGCGCGCGTAGGCGTGCAGATAGAGCTGCTCGTACATGGTCCCGCCCACATCGTTGTCGATGCGCAGCCGCCGCTCCTCCATCACGATTCCCCGCTCCTGCTCGAGATTCGCCGGCGTGATCGCCAGGAACCCCATCCGATCCGCCTCGAGCGCGAGCACGGTCTCGAGTGCCTCCCGCGGAAAGGCATTCACGTAGGCCGTGAGGTCGCGGGTCGTGTAGCCATTCGTCGATCCACCGCTGCCCTCGATGAGATCGTCGAAGACGCCCGGCCCGAAGCGCTTGCCGCCGTTGAACATCATGTGCTCGAAGAGATGCGCCTTGCCGGTCCGCGGCACCTGCTCGTTGCGCGACCCCACGCGAAAGAAGACATACGAGGCCACGACCGGTGCCGAGCGATCGGGGTGGACGAGCACGCGAAGCCCGTTGGCCAGGGTGCGACCTTCGACGGGCAGCACGATTGCCGGCGCTGCGGCGCACGGCCCTGCGAGCACGAGGAGCAGTGCAGCGACCGTGCGGACCACCATCCCCGGTTAGGCCGCAGCGCTGGTCGGGTCAAGCGCGGCCGGCCGCAACCCGCGTGAAACATGCCTGCCGTGCTGGTAGACCCCGCCCAGCATGAGCCGGGCGGACAAGCAGGTGCAGCAGGAAATCGAGGCCCTGCGCGACCAGATCCGCCACCACGACTACCGCTACTACGTCCTCGACGAGCCCGAGATCTCCGACGCGGAGTACGACGCGCTCTTCCGCAGGCTCGAAGCCCTCGAACGCGCTCATCCCGAGCTGGTGACGCCCGACTCGCCGACCCAGCGCGTGGGGGCGACACCCCAGTCGGAGTTCGCGACCGTGCGGCATCACCTGCAGATGCTGTCGCTCGCCAACGCGACCACGCGCGAAGAGGTCGCCGAGTTCGATGCGCGCGTGCGCAAGCTCCTCGGGCGAGAACGGATCGCGTACGCGGTCGAGCCCAAGCTGGACGGGGTCGCCGTAGAGCTCGTCTACGAGCACGGCCTGCTCGTCGTCGGCTCCACGCGGGGCGACGGCATCGTGGGCGAGAACGTCACAGCCAACTTGCGCACGATCCGCAGCGTCCCGTTGCGGCTCGCAGCGGGACGGCGGCGCGTCCCGCAGGTCGTCGACGTGCGCGGCGAAGTCTACCTGCCGCTCGCCGCCTTCCGGCGCCTCAACCGCGAACGCGAGGAGGCGGGCCTCCCCGTCTTCGCCAACCCCCGCAACTCGGCAGCGGGCTCGCTCAAGCAGCTCGATCCCCGCGTCACCGCCCAGCGTCCCTTGGCGCTCGCTTGCCATGGCGTCGGGCGACTCGAGGGCGCGAGCGTGCGCACACACGCCGAGCTGCTCGCGGCCTTTGCTGACTGGGGACTCCCGCCGGTGCCCCGCCACCGCGTCTGCCCGCAGCTCGATGCGGTGTACAGCGCCTTCGAGGAGCTGGAGGCTGCGCGGGACAGCCTGCCCTTCGAGATCGACGGGGTGGTGGTCAAGGTCAACGATCTCGAGCTCCAGCGGCTCCTCGGGCAGGTCTCCCGCTCGCCCCGCTGGGCCATCGCCTGGAAGTTCAAGCCACGCCAGGCCAAGACGCGCATCGAACGCATCGTGCCGTCGGTCGGCCGTACCGGCGTTCTCACCCCCGTCGCCGAGGTGGCGCCGGTCCAGGTCGGCGGCGTGACCGTACGCAACGTATCGCTCCACAACATGGACGAGATCGAGCGCAAGGACGTGCGCGTCGGCGATACCGTGCTCCTCGAGCGCGCCGGCGACGTCATCCCGTACGTGGTCCGTGTGTGCACGGCACGGCGCACGGGCCACGAACGGCGCTTCCACATGCCCACCCGCTGCCCGGTGTGCGGCGCCGACGTCGTGCGGGCCGAGGGCGAGGTCGCCTACCGCTGCATTGGCAAGAGCTGCCCGGCACAGCTTCGCCAGGCCTTGCGCTTCTTCGGCTCGCGCGCGGCCATGGACATCGAAGGGCTGGGGGAGAAGCTCGTGGAGCAGCTGGTGGCGACCGGTCTCGTCAAAGAGCTGGCGGATCTCTACCACCTCACGGCCGATCGTCTCGTCGAGCTCGAACGGATGGGGCGGAAGTCGGCGGAGAATCTGCTCGGCCAGCTCGAACGCAGCAAGGACACGACGTTGCCGCGCTTCCTGGTCGCGCTCGGCATCCGGCAGGTAGGCGAAGCCACCGCCAAGGCCCTGGCCGAGCACTTCGGCTCCCTCGAGCGCCTCATGGCCGCCACCGAGGCGGAGCTCCAGGAGGTGCGCGACGTCGGTCCAGAGGTCGCGCGTCTGGTCCACCGTTTCTTCGCCGAGCCCCAGAACCGCCGCGCGATCCGGCGCCTGCTGGAGGCAGGAGTGCGACCACGCCCCGTGCAGGCCCGTCGCGGCCCGCTCGCCGGGAAGACGTTCGTGCTGACGGGGACACTGAGCAGCATGTCGCGGCCCGAAGCCCAACGCCGCATCGAAGCCCTCGGCGGGCGGGTCGCCTCGGCCGTCAGCGCACGGACCGATTACGTGGTGGTGGGTGCCGACCCGGGCTCGAAGCTCGCCCGGGCGGAAGCGCTCGGCGTCCCGACGCTTGACGAATCCGCCTTCTTGCGGCTGCTCGGACGAGAGCCATGACCTCGCCGGTGATCGCGCATCTCGTCATCCGGGGCCGGGTCCAGGGGGTCTGGTACCGGCGGTCCATGCAGGAGGAGGCCCGCCGGCTCGGTGTGAGCGGCTGGGTGCGCAACTGCGACGACGGCAGCGTCGAGGCCGAGTGCACCGGGCCCCGCGACGCGGTCGAGGCCTTGATTGCCTGGGCGCGGCGCGGCCCCCGCGGGGCGCGCGTCGACGAGGTCGCCGTGACGTGGCCTGGCACCGGAGCCGTTGCGCATGGCGACTTCGTGGTGCGCTGATCGCCCGCACCGCTGCGGGGCAGCACTGGCGATGGCCTTTCTGCTCGCCGCCCTGCACGGCATCGGCGACCACGCCATCGTCGGCGACGACGAGGCGCGCGAGGTCGGCATCGTGCAGGACATCCTCCGCGGCAAGGTGCTGCTCCCCCGCTTCAACGACGAGCTGCTGCCCGACAAGCCCATCCTGACGCACTGGCTTGCCGCGTCCGTGGTCGCCGTCGCCGGCTTCTCCGAGACTGCTGTGCGCTTCCCCTCGGCCATCGCTGGCGCCGGCATCGTGTGGTGGACGACGGCATTCGGCCAGCGGCTGCTCGGTGCACCGGCCGGGGTCGCCGCGGGTGGCCTGATCGCCACGATGCCCGCCCTGTTCAGTCGGGCACGTCTCGCCCGACCCGACGTCGTCATGCTGCTGCTGCTCGTTGTCGCCCTGGGCGCAGCGTGGTCGGCCTGGCGCGACGGAGAACGCCACCGCGCATCGGCCGCCTGGATGTGGCTCGGTCTGGCCACCTTCGCCAAGGGACCGGTGGCCCCGGCCCTGGCCGGAGCCACCCTCGCGCTGTTTCTCCTCTGGGAGCGCGACTGGCGGGCCGCGCGGCGTCTGGTCACGCTCCCTGGAGTGCTCGCCTTCGCGGGGCTCGGAGGCTCCTGGTACCTGGCAGCCCTGGTGGGCTGGGGCGATACCTTCGTCGAGCAACATTTGCTGGGCCGCTACCTGCGCAATCTCGCGGGCGGCCTGGCCGAGGGCAGACCCTACTCGCCAAAGTCGCTCCTCTATCACCTGACGTTCTACCCCCTGCACCTGCCGGCGATCGTGCTGCCGTGGACGCCGCTCATCGTTGCCGCCATCTGGTCGCTCTGGCGGTCCGGCGGACATCGCGATCCGCGCGCCCGCTTCCTCCTCTGCTGGGTGGTGAGCCCAGTGGTGGTCTTCGCGCCCGCCGAGTGGAAGCTCCGATACTACCTGCTCCCGGCCCTGCCGGCCGCGGCCCTGCTGGCCGCGCCGCTCGCCGTGCGGCTCCTCGAGCAGGGGGCCGCACCGCTGCGCGTGACCCGGCAGTCGCTGCTCCTCGCCCTGGCCGTGATGAGCGCGACCATTCTCGCCGCAGCGCTTCTGCCGAGCCATCCGCAGTGGTTGTCGGCCTCCGACCGCCGCACCCTCGAGGCCCTGGCCGCCCTCGTCGAGACCCCGGCTGCGGTCGCGCTCGGGGTCGGCGCCCTGAGCGGGATCGTCGCCGTGATCGTCGCCTGCCGCGCCTGGGGCGTTCTGGTCGTGGTGGGCGGCGTGCTGACCGCGCTCTGGCTGCTCGTCGCCACCCCGGCCCTCGAACGCTCGACCGCAGCGCGAGACGGCCTCCGCGACTTCGCACGCGAGGTGGCCGCGAGAGTGCCTCCGGGAGAGCCGCTCGTCTTCTACGACGAGCCGGTGCGAACGATCGTCGTCTACCTCGGCCGGCCGATCCCGTCGATTCGACGTCGGACGGAGCAGCTCCCCCGAGATGGGTGGGTGCTTGCGGCCGCACCGGCCTACCGTGCGCTCTTCGAGACCGGGCACGTCACACCCCCGCTGCTGCGCGCAAGCGGACGCCTGGGGAGCCTCGGCCGCGGCGAGATCGTGCTCGCCAAGACAGATTTCCCTTGACTGACACGCCAGGCTGCGCGTAGCACGGGCTCGTGCGTCGCGTCTCGTGCTTGCTCCTCCTCGTGCTCGCGCTGACCCCCTGGCGGGGCCATGCTGCTGTGGTGCGCCCCTTTCCTTCGGGATTCCTCTGGGGCACCGCAATCAGCGGGTTCCAGAGCGACATGGGGGTCGGCGCGCCCAACGACCCGAACACCGACTGGTGGGTCTGGGTGCGCGATGCGCAGAACATCACCACGGGGCGGGTGAGCGGCGAACTTCCCGAGCATGGCCCAGGATTCTGGCGTCTCTACGGTCGCGATGCGCGTCTGGCGCGCTTCGGGCTCCGCAACAACGCGCTCCGCATGGGGATCGAGTGGAGCCGCATCTTCCCGACGTCCACGGCGGGCGTCGACACGAGCGGAGGCTTCACGCCAGCCGTGCTGGCCGCGCTCGACGCGCTGGCCGATCCGAGTGCCGTCGCGCACTACCGGGACGTCCTGGCGACCCTGCGTGCGCTGTCGCTCGAGCCGATGGTCACGCTCAACCACTTCACGCTGCCGAGCTGGATCCACGACCCGATCGAGGTCCGCGACGCCTTCGTGGGCGTGGATCCCTTCACCGGCGCGGTCCCGGGAGGGATCGTGCGCGGTGGTTGGCTCGATCCGGCCATCGTCGGCGAGTTCGAGAAGCTGGCCGCCTACGCCGCCTGGAAGTTCGGCGATCTGGTCGACCTGTGGGCGACACTGAACGAACCGATCGTCGTCCTCGTGAACGGCTACCTCAATGCCGCTGGCGTCGGCGGCAATTTCCCGCCCGGGGTGTTCAACATGCCCGCCGTCGTGGCGGCGATCCCCCAGCTGGTCGCCGCGCATGCCGTTGCCTACGATGCCCTACATCTCCTCGATACCGTGGACGCCAACGGCGACAGCGTCGCCGTCGCGGCGGGCTGCGTGCAGAATCTGGTCGAGTTCGCACCGGCCGATGCGGGCAATCCCCTGGACGTGAGCGGAACCGCCCACGCCGACTACCTGTACAACCAGGCCCTGGTCACCGCCCTCACGACCGGCTTTTTCGATGCCAACCTTGACGGCGATACCTCCGATCCAGGCGAGTTCCGGCCCGACCTGGCGGGCCGCAGCGACTGGATCGGCGTGAACTATTACCTGCGAGCTCGGGTGGCCGGGCTGCCCGCGCCGCTCTCGCCCCTGCTGCCGCTTTTCGACTTCTTGCCGACCATCACCTACGCGAATCC
>Ga0209101_1000163_pt1 | contig 56803 bp, 52 predicted proteins | sample ConPoolayeCmetaG_FD_185481 | JGI IMG/M metagenome (GOLD analysis project Ga0209101, IMG submission 185481) | Hot spring microbial mat communities from California, USA to study Microbial Dark Matter (Phase II) - Cone Pool mat layer C metaG... ... | reverse complement strand
CCGCCAGCGCCTCCCGATTCCGCCCGGCCCGCATCTCCTCGATACGCCGCTGTTTCAGTGTCGCGGGGGACGGCTGAAGGAGCGCCTGCTGACTGCGGGTCGCGTGACACGGGTGGTCGGTTCCGGACTGCCTGGCCAAGGGTGCCCGCAACTGGCTCGCGCTTGTGCTACAGGACGAGATCGACCGCCGCGATCACACCAATCCCGGCGGCTCTCCCTCCCAGGCCGGCCTTCCTGGGGTGGGAGAACATTACTACGGCGAGGGCCGCACCGGCCGACCATACGCTGCGGCTGATCCGCACCACGCCCGACACGGAGCTGCGCCGGGCGCTCGTGCTCCACGTGCGCTCCTCCGCTGCGCGGCGACATCGCCGAGGCGGCCTTTCGGCGCGTGCTCGACTTATCGCGAGGGGGTCGCCTGCCCTCGGACGAACACTTCCCGAAGGACGGCGGCATGCGGTGACCCGCTCGATGCGGTCGCCTCCCGGTCGAGCGCGGCGGGTTCGGCGGGCGCTGACCAGTTCGGGCAGCCCTAATCGGGAACGGATGCGACGGAGGCGCAGCGCGCGAGAGGAGCTCTCGCTTGCTCCAGCGGCTGTCGGCCGCAGCGCGAGGCGCGGGCCTCGCGGCGGATCGCCCGGGCCTGCAGCGGGGTCACGACGCCCGCCTGGGTGAGCTCGACGAGCTCCACGCGCACACACGAGAGGTAGTCGGCCCGACCTCGCCAGGCCGCGCCCACGCGTGGGCTCTCGCAGGGACAGGTCTGCCCCACGCTGCAGCCGCGATGGTCCACCTCGTCTCCGGCGCGCGTGCCCGGGCAACGGTCGCATGCGTCGCCCACCCCGTCCGGGGCCTCGTCGGTGGCGTCGGCCTGATCCTCGTTGGCGTCCCGCGGGCAGTTGTCCGCGTCGTTGCGCACACCATCCCCATCGACGTCCCCATCGCAGACGTCGCCCTTGCCATCCCCGTCGAGATCGCGCTGCAGCGGGTTCGAGATGCGCGGGCAGTTATCGTCGCACGCGCTCGTCCGCCCGCCGGTACACGGCCCATCGCCGACACGCCCGCTTCCGTCCCCGTCGTCCAGGATCCCGTCGCCATCGAAGTCCCCGGGTTTGGGGTCGAGGCGCCCGCACGCCGAGCGGCGGGCCAGGGTGACAACAGCAGCGCGTTCTCGTTCCGTGATCGCCCCGGCGAGGCGGAGCCTTCTGGCGTAGCGGGTGACGCACGCGACATACGTCCGCTTGTTACGCCAGCGCGCTGTTCCGCCTGCAGGACCCTCGCAGGGGCAGCGCTGGCGGATGCTGCACCCGTCCGCCGCCACGGCGATGCGCAGCTCGCCCTCCTTGTACGGGATGTCTTCGACGGTATCCGCACAGAGATCGCACGCGTCCCCCACCCCGTCGTCGTCATCGTCGTCCTGCTCCGGATTCGGCGCCAGACGGCAGTTGTCGCACTTGTTCCCCACACCGTCGGCGTCGCTGTCGCCCTGGGCAGGATCGAACACGGCCGGACAGCGATCGCGGTCGTCAGCGATGCCGTCTCCGTCGGTGTCGACTTCCGCACGCACCCCGGGCAGGCCACAGACCAGCAACACCGCGAGCAGGCATGCAGAACGGGAACGCACACGCCCCGACGAAGCATGCTCCGTGCCAGCGGGCGGCCGCGGGCGGGCGTACCTGCGGCGTGGCAAGACGTGCCGGGCGGACAGCTTTGGTGCGTCACGGCGCTGGCGCGGGCGACAGGCTGGCCAATGGGCGCGGGGCCGCGTTCGAGCTTGCGTCACCTGAAAATACCCCGCTACTTTCCACCCCATGTCCGCGCGCAATCGGGCCGTCATCACCGTGATTGGCCGCGACCAGAAAGGGGTCGTAGCGCGCGTGTCGACCTATCTCGCCTCCTGCGGGATCAACATCGAGGACATCGAGCAACGCGTGATGGAGGGGCTCTTCATCATGACGATGCTGATCGACTTGACCGAGCTCACGATCACGCTCGACGAGCTGGTCGAGGGCCTCAAGGCCATCGGCGAGGAGATCGGCATGGAGGTGAAGCTCCGCCTCGCCGGCGCCGCACCCGAGCGGAAGCGCGTCGCCGTGCTGGTCACGAAGGAAGCCCACTGCCTGGAACAGCTCTGCCGCGACCGGGAGGCGGGGTTGCTGAACGGCGACCTGGCCGTCGTGCTCTCGAACCATCCTGACCTCGAGCCAGTGGCCCAGCGCCACGGGATCCCCTTCGCGTGGTTCCCCTCCACCGACAAGGCCGCGCACTTCGAATGGCTCGGCACCCGCCTCGCCGAGGTGCGGCCCGATCTCGTCGTGCTCGCCCGCTACATGCAGATCTTGCCGGCAGCGCTGATCGCCCGCTATCCCTTTCGCATCATCAACATCCACCCCTCGCTCCTGCCGTATCATCCGGGGTCGAACGCTTACAAACAGGCCTGGGAGGAAGGGGTGCGCGTCTCGGGCTGCACGGCCCACTTCGTGACCGAGCAGCTCGATGCCGGCCCCGTCATTCTCCAAGATGTCTTCCACATCCGTGTCGGCGAGGACACACTCGAGGAGGTGCGGGCGCGCGGGCAGGCTCTCGAAGGGCAGGTGCTCTCGCAGGCGGTGCAGCTCTTCCTCAACGATCAGCTCGTGGTGAAAGACCGCAAGGTCATCTTTCGCCCGGGGCGGGTTCCGGCGACGATACGCGGCGGCTAGCCGCGAGGGGTCGGGCGATGCCGCGAGCGACCGGCAGCGGATTCCACCGTTCGCGACCGATCGGCGCCATCTCGTCGATAGCGAAGCCCGCAGCACGCACCAGATCGGCGGCATTGCGGTTGGGATGGCACCCGCCGAACAGACGCCGCCAGACTGGCGTGACGACGTCCTGGAGGCGCGCCATGACCGACCCAGGCGAGCGCACGTGCTCGAGAAAGAGCAGTCGGCCCTCGGGGCGGAGGACGCGCCGCATTTCTCCGAGCGCGGCCTCGGGCTCGGGGATCGTGCACAGGGTGAAGGTCACCACCACGGTGTCGAAGCTTGCCGCGGCAAAAGGCAGCTCCTCGGCGCCGACCTCGTGCAGCTCGATCGCCTGGGGGACGTGCTGGGCGCGACGTCGCGCCCGCCGCAGCATGTAGGGATCGGGCTCGATCCCGACCAGGGCGCTCACCGCCTCGCCGTAGAGGTCGAAGTTGAGGCCAGTGCCGACGCCGATCTCGAGCACCCGGCCGCGGGCTTCCGGAACGACCAGCTTGCGTGCCGCGTACATGGGACGCATGGCCACGTCCAGCGTGGCCGCCAGAATCGGGTGGCGGGGCTGCACCGTCTCATCGACCTACCAGAGGCTTCACCGGTGGAACAGAGGGATCAGGCGAGCCCGTGCGCACGGGCGAGCAGATCGAGCGGATGCTCGACGGCGACGCCAAGGCCCCGCGCGAGCACCCCGGCCCGGATCTGCAGGAGGCATCCCGGATTGGCCGCGGCCACGACCGTGGCCCCACTGGCCACGATCCGCTCGAGCTTGCGCGCCAGCAGACGCGCGGCCATCGTGGGCTCGGTCAGATTGTACGTCCCCGCGCTACCGCAGCAGATATCGGCTTCCTCCAGCTCCACCAGCCGCACGCCCGGGATGGTCGCGAGGAGCGCGCGCGGCTCCCGCCGCACACCTTGGGCATGCACCAGATGGCAGGGGTCGTGCACGGCGACCGTGGCGGCGAGCGGGCGACACGGCAGGGGAAGGCCTGTTTCTGCGAGCAGGACCAGCGGGTCGCGTGTCCGGCCCGCGATGGCTCGGGCTGCGGGGTCTCCCGGCAACAGCGTCTCCCACTCGCGCACCGCCGCGCCGCAGCCGGCGGCTGTCGGGACGAACACGTCTGCGTCGGTCGTGGCGAGCATCCGTGCAAGACGGCGCGCGAGCTCCGCCGCCCGCTCGCGGTCGCCGAGGTGGAGCGCCAGGGCACCGCAGCATCCCTGGCCCGGTGGAACGAGGACACGGAAGCCGGCGCGGCAGAGCAGGTCTGCCGCAGCTCGGGTAGTCGAGCGACAGAGTGTGTCCGCCACACAGCCCGTGAGCACCACGGCCGTTCCCCGGGGACGCCCAAGGGGATCCAGCCGTGCCGGCAGGGGGGGCTGCCGGCCTCGAGGCACGGCGGCGAGCAGCGCGCCGAAGGCCCCGAGCCGCGCCAGGACTCGCTGGCCCGCAAAGGGCCGGAGCGGAAGAACGAGCACGCTGCGCAGCCAGCCGGTGGTGAGCGCGCGTCCCAGCAGCCGCCGCAGCCAGCGGGCGGGGGCAGGGCGGTGGGCTTCGATCGACGGCCGCGCCTCCTCGAGCAGGCGGCCATAGGGCACGCCCGAAGGACAGGCCGTCTCGCAGCTCCGACACCCGAGACAGAGGTCGAGATGACGAAGCACATCCGGCGCTGCGGCAATGCGGCCCTCGCCGAGCGCCTGCAGCAGGTGGATACGGCCACGCGGCGAATCGGCCTCGGTCCCGAGCTCCAGATAGGTCGGGCAGGCGGAGTGGCACAGCCCGCAGTGCACACACCCGTGTCTCGATAGGTCCTCTGCGAAGACGCCCACCGCGTGCCGTCGATAGCACGACCGCGCGACCCCTGACGACCCTGCGCTTGCGTCGAGCGACGCGAGTGCGCTCTACCGGTGTTCCATGAAGATCGCCTTCGGCTTCGCGAATGCCGGCCCCTTCGCCTCCCCGTCGTTGCTCGCCGCGCTGGCAACGCATGCCGAGGCCGCCGGTGTCGAATCGCTGTGGGCGGTCGAGCACGTGGTCATCCCCGTCGGCTATCGCTCCACCTACCCGTACGATCCGTCGGGAAAGATCCCGGCTCCAGAGAACGTCCCCCTCCCCGACCCGCTCATCGCACTAGCCTATGCCGCAGCGGTGACACGCTCCATCCGCCTCGCGACCGGCATCCTGATCCTGCCCCAGCGACACCCGCTCTACGTCGCCAAGGAAGCTGCGACCCTCGATGTCCTCTCGAATGGCCGATTCATCCTGGGGATCGGGGTCGGCTGGCTCGCCGAGGAGTTCGAGGCGCTCGGCATCCCCTTCGCCGAGCGCGCGGGTCGCACGGCCGAAGCCGTGCGGGCGTTACGGGCGTTGTGGAGCGAGGGCCCCTGTCAGTTCGAGGGCCGCTACTACCGCTGGGCCGCCGTCGAATCGAATCCGAAGCCGGTCCAGCAGGGCGGGATCCCGATCGTCGTCGGCGGGCACTCGGAGATCTCGGCACGGCGGGCCGCCCGCTACGGGGACGGCTACTTTCCCGGCGTCGCCGACCTCGACCGCCTGCGCCATCTCCTCGGCATCGTGCGCGAGGAATGCGCCCGCGTGGGCCGGGATCCGCGCACCATCGAGATCAGCGCCATGGTCTATTTCCCGGATCTCGACACGGCGAAGCGCTACCAGACGCTCGGCGTCCATCGGCTGGTGGTGATGCCACCGGCCTTCGATGTGGAAGGCCTCGAGCGCGGCTGCGCCGAGCTGCACGAGCGGCTCATCGCCAGGCTGTAGTCCCCTCGCGGCCCTCCCCGCCGAGCGCCTGCGAGGCCAGCAGGCGCGCCACGGCCGCAAGGTCGAACGGCCAGGCGTAGCGGATTGCCACCTCCGGATGGCGGGCTCGCAGCGCAGCCACCTCCTCAGGGATGTCGACTTCGGAATGGACGCCCCCCGGGGTGAGCATCGAAGGCAGCACCACGATGTGCTGCCGCCCCCGAGCGACGAGGTCCTCGATCGCTTCGGTCAGCGAGGGCGCGCAGAACTCGTTGAAGGCGACCACGAGCTCGGTCCCCCCGAGCAACGGGCGCAACGCCTCGGCCACCCGCGCAAGGCCCGCGCCATAGGGATCGGTCGTTGCCGTGCGCGGCCAGCGGCGGATGCGCTCGTCGAGCGCACGCTCTTCCTCGCATGGCGGAAGGCCGCTGCCACGTCGTCGGGCCTCCAGGGCCTTCAGCCGTTGCACGAGCTCGCGCGGGCAATCTCGCGGAACGCCACCGTGACCGACCAGCACGACGGCATCGGGACGGCTCATGTCACGGATGCTGCCAGGTGCGCCGGGTCGTTGGGAGCCCCCGAGGCGTCGTCGCGCTCGAGCAGCCGGCCAGGCGCCAGTATCCCTCGCGGATCCGCCGCAGCGGTGATCCGTGCCATCAGACCCGCCCCGGCTCCGAGGCTCCCCCAGATCGAAAGCCCGGCTTTGACCTCGGGCCGTGCCCGCGCCACGACGAGGGACCCGCCGTGGGCCTCTCGTTCGGGCCGAAGCCGGTCCACCAGCGGTGCGACGTGCGCCGGCTCGACGACGCCGATGCGCACCATGCCGTTTGCCGCGTGCGCAAGACACCGGATGCGCGCGCCCAGAGCTCGCGCGACACGCTCGGCCTCCTCGATCACGGTCCCGACCTGGCTCGGGAGCGCCGCGGCTTTCAACACCGCCGCGTACGGTCCAACCTCGAAGGCACCGAGGCGCCGGCGAAGCGCGGCGCCGTCTCCCACAACCCGGGTATCAAGGCCGTGACGATCGGCCACTGCGCTCGCCCGATCCCGGGCCTCGGCGACCTCGTCGGGGATCCCCGCCAGCCCCACGAACAGGACAGCAGGCGGATCTCCTGTCGCTTCCACTCCCGCACCACCGATCTCGAGCCACAGCGGATCGAGCCCGTCACGGACCTCGAGAGCGACCTCGTTCGCCTCGCTCGCCGAGCGACAGGGGACGACGACCGCCGCCTCGCCCGCTGGCCGCGGTCGCAGCTTGAACGTCGCCTCCACGATGACACCGAGGGTCCCCAGCGCCCCCACATGCAGCTTCGGCAGGTCGTAGCCGGCGACGTTCTTCACCACCTTGCCCCCGCTCGTGACCAGCGCTCCATCGGCCTCGACGACCCGCAGGCCGAGGAGAAGATCGCGGACCGTCCCCTGGGACGCCCGCAGCGGACCCGCGAGATTGGCGGCGATGAGCCCTCCCGCGGTCGTGCGATCCGGGTGCGGGGGATCGAGGGGCAACCACTGCCCAGCCCTGGCGAGAAGGCGCTCGATGACGGGCAGCGGACATCCCGCCTCGACCGTCAAGGTCATGTCGCCGGCCTCGTGGGCGATGACCCGGTCGAGCCGATCGAGGCGCACCAGCACCGACAACGCCCGCGGCGGGCTGCCGATGTCGAGGTGGGCCCCGAACCCGCTCGCCACGAGCGGCGCGCCCTCGCGCACGATACGCCGCAGGACCTCGACGTCGCCTGGCCGCAGCACGGCTGCAGGCACGATGCCGTCCACCGCCTCGGCTGGCGTTCCGGCATGCACGAACTCCGCGCCGACGATCTCCTCCCAGCGAGCCATTGGCGGCCGCGTATCGCACGCGCGGAAGGCTGTCCAGGCTGCGCGTGCTCAGGCGCGCGCGGGCAGGTACGCCGCCGGGGAAGGGGCGTTCCGGGCGGCTGCCCTGGCAATGCCGCGCAGCATGCCAGCGAATACCCGGGCGTGGAGCGGATAGATGCCATACCAGTACAGCAGACCGCCCAGCCCCACCGGATCGAAGATGGCGGTCTGGCGAATGACCGCCCCCTCCGCATCAGGCGTCACCTCGAACTCGAGCCACGCCCGGCCAGGAAGCCGCATCTCGGCCATCATCCTCAACCGTCGCGGCGGATCCCAGACTTCGACCCGCCAGAAGTCCACCGCGTCGCCGACAGCCAGGTCCTCGGGGTCGCGGCGGCCACGGCGCAGGCCGGGTCCGCCGACGAGGAGGTCGAGCAACCCCCGGAGCCGCCACAGCCAGTTCGCGTAGTACCACCCGACCTGGCCGCCGATCCGCCGGATCGGGGCAAAGGCCTGAGCAGGAGGCACCGAGACGCGCACGGCGCGCGAGTCGACGATGCGCGTCCCGAACACGACCCCACCCCAGCTTCGCGGCGCCCCCGCGGCAGACATGGCGTCCGACCAGCGGGTCGCTGCCAGCTCCCGATCCTCGTTAGCGAGCGCCCGCTCGATCGCCTGGCGCAGGCCCATGGGCCGTATCGGAAAGACGCGCAGCGCACGATCGTCCTCGACGATGCTCGGGTTGCGCAGGCTCTCGACGAGCTTGCGACCGACGCGCGCGTAGACCGGTGTCGTGAGCCCCAGCCACAGACTCGACAGACGCGGGGTCAGCACCGGGACGGCGATGAGCCAGCGGCGCAGCCCGCGCTGGCGTGCGTACTCGCGCATGATGTCGCCGTAGGAAACCCGATCGGTCCCCCCGATCTCGAAGATGTCGCTCGTCTCCTCCGGCAGATCGAGGACGGCGAGCAGGTACGCGATGACATCCTCGATGGCGATCGGCTGCGCGAGCGTCCACACCCAGCGAGGGCAGAGCATGATCGGGAGGCGCTCGACTAGGGCGCGGATCAGCTCGAAGGAGAGGCTCCCCGAGCCGAGGATGATAGATGCGCGCAGCTCGACCACCGGTACGCCCGTGGAGCGTAGAAGCTCGCCGGTCTCGAGGCGGCTGCGGAGGTGGGGCGAAAGCGGTGCGCGGGACGCGGCGAGGCCGCCGAGATACACGATGCGCCGCACCCCGGCCTCGCGCGCCGCCTCGGCGAAGTTGCGTGCCGCCGTCCGGTCGCGCTCCTCGAAATCGCCGGTAGGCGAGCCCATGGAGTGCACGAGGTAATACGCCGTGTGGACCCCGCGCAGGGCCGGCGCCAGCGTGCTGCGATCGAGGCAGTCAGCGCCGACGACCTCCGTCTGCGGTCCGACCCTCGAACGGAGGTACTCCGGACGCCGGGCCATGCAGCGCACAGGCCAGCCACGCTCCTCGAGGGCCTGCCGGAGCCGGCCACCCACGTACCCGGTCGCCCCGGTAACGAGCACGAGGGGTAGTGACGTCACAGGTCGAGCAATGTACACGCGCGGCGCATCGACGCGAATGGGTCCCTGCCCGTTGGACGCGGCTACTCCCGTGCCGTCCGTGCGGCCCGCCGAGCGGCTGTCTCGTCCTCGTCGGGGTCGTTCTCGAAGGTGACCGCCGTTGTCTCGAGCTGGAGCAGTTGCAGCGACTCGGCCCCGGGGGCTGCCTCGACCTCGCGCAGCCGGCGTTGTATGGCGCGGGTGCGCCGGGCGACTTCCTCGTCAATCGTTCGCGAGGCCTCCGCGAGCTTGCGCTGCACGCGATCGAGCACCTCGCCGTATTTCTGGAACTCGGTCTTCACCGCCCCGAGGAGCGCCCACACCTCGCTCGAGCGCTTCTGGATGGCGAGTGTGCGGAACCCCATCTGCAAGCTCGAGAGGAGCGCGGCGAGCGTCGTCGGGCCGGCGAGGACGACGCGGTGCTCGCGCTGGAGGCTGTCCGCGAGCCCAGGCCGGCGCAACGCTTCGGCATAGAGGCCCTCGGTGGGCAGAAAGAGGATGCCGAAATCGGTGGTGTGCGGCGGCGCGATATACTTACGGGCGATCTCGAGCGCGCACTGCCGCAGGCGCTGCTCGAGGCCTCGTGCCGCCTCCTCCGCAGCCTCGCCGTCGGCGCGGTCCTGCGCATCGAGGAGCCGCTCGTAGTCCTCGCGGGGGAACTTGGCATCGATGGGCAGCCACACCGGCGCAGCCGGGTCGTCGCCAGGACCGGGCAGCCGCACGGCGAATTCCACGCGCTCGCTGCCGCCCGCGGTGGCCACGTTCCGTGCATACTGCTCGGGCGCCAGCATCTGCTCGAGCAGGCTGCCGAGCTGCACTTCGCCCCAGGTCCCGCGCGTCTTGACGTTCGTCAGCACGCGCTTGAGATCGCCAACGCCGGCCGCGAGGGACTGCATTTCCCCGAGCCCTCGGTGCACCAGCTCGAGCCGCTCGCTCACCAGGCGAAAGGATTCGCCGAGCCGCTTTTCCAGCGTTCCCTGGAGCTTTTCGTCGACCGTCTGGCGCATGGTCTCGAGCTGCCGGGCGTTCTCCTCGCGCAGGCGCTCGAGCGCTCCGGTCGTCTCGCTGCGCACGACGGCGAGCGCTTCGATGAGCTCGCGACGGGTCGTGTGCGCCGCCGTGGCCAGCTCGCTCCGGGTCGCCTCCGCCGCCGCTCGCAGCTCCATGCGCGTGGCCTCCGAAGCTGCGGCAGCCTGGTCGCGCAGGCGTGCCAGCTCCTCGCGGACCGTCCGGTCGGTGCGCTCGGTCGCTTGCAGCACGGGCCCGAGATCGGGCGGGGCCGGAGGCCGCCGCAGCAACAGCACGAGGAGCGTGGCTGCCGCGAGCGCGGCGACGAGCAGCAGCACCCCCACGGCGATCGTCTCGCTCACCAGGTTCTCCGCGGCCAGGCAGGCCGATCGATCCTGCAGTCTACGCGAAGGCGCACCGACGCAGCCAGCCCCCCGGCACCTCGCCGGATCCCGCGCGTCACAGCGGGACTTGACGCCGAGGCCGGCGCGTCTCGACGCAGGCTCGGGCGTCGGGAAAGATCTTGTGCGGGTTCGCCCGCTGCGCGGGGTCGAAGACCCCGCGCACTCGCGTCATGGTCCGCAGATCGTCCTCGCCGAAGAGCAGCGCCAGCTCGCGGATCTTTTCGACGCCGATGCCATGCTCTCCGGTCACGCTGCCGCCCAGCGCCACGCACGCCTCGAGGATCTCGCGGCTCGCCGCGAGCACCCGCGCGACCTGATCGGGATCGCGCTCGTCGAAGAGCAGGATGGGATGAATGTTACCATCGCCCGCGTGAAAGACATTGCCAATGCGCAGCTGGTAGCGCTCGGCCACGGCGGCGATCTGCCGCAGGATGTCCGGGACCTTCGTGCGCGGCACGACGCCATCCTGCGTGCAGTAGTTGGGTGCCAGCCGGCCGACTGCCCCGAAGGCACGCTTGCGACACTTCCACAGCGCAGCCCGTTCGGCCTCGTCGCGAGCCACCCGCAGCTCGCGCACGCCATGGCGGCGACACACGGCCTCGACCTCGGCCATCCAGCGATCGATCCCGGCCGCCGCACCGTCCAGCTCGACCAGCAACACCGCCCCGGCGTCGGTCGGCAGTCCCAGGCGGTAGGCGGCCTCCACCGCACCCAGGATGAGGCCGTCCATCATCTCGAGCGCCGCCGGCACGATTCCGGCCCCGATGATGCCCGACACGGCCTCGCTCGCTGCCGCGACCGAGTCGAACACCGCGAGCAACGTGCGCTGCGCGTCCGGCAGGCGCATCAGCCGCAGCGTCGCGCGGGTCACGATCCCGAAGGTGCCCTCGCTCCCGACTACCACGCCGACCAGATCGAGCCCCGGCCGATCTTCCACGGCGCCCCCGAGTTGAACCACGGTGCCATCGGGCAGGACCAGCTCTACGCCAAGGACGTGGTTCGTGGTGACGCCGTACTTGAGCGTGTGCGGCCCGCCGGAGTTCTCGGCGACGTTGCCGCCAATGGTGCAGGCCGGCTGACTCGACGGATCGGGCGCATAAAAAAGGCCGCTGGCTCGCACGGCGTGGCCGATCCACTGGTTCACGACACCCGCCTGGACGACGACCCGCCGGTTGCGGAGGTCGATCCGCTCGATGCGACGAAGCCGGGTGGTACAGACCATCACCGGCGCGGCGATGGGGAGGGTGCCGCCGGCCAGCCCGGTCCCGGCACCACGCGGCACGAACGGCACCCCCTCGACCCACAGGACGCGCAGCACGGCAGGCACCTCTTCCGGGCAGCGGGGGAGGACCACCAGCTCGGGCACGGCACGCTCGAGCGTGTATCCATCGCATTCGTACACCGTGAGCGTTCGCGGATCGTCGATGACCCCGTCCTCTCCGACGATCGCACGGAGCTGCCTGGCGAGGGCGTGCACGAGGGGGTGTATCCTGCCTCGCGCTCTGCCACGCAACGGGGTCGTCTTGCACGGCGGACCCGCGGGGGTAGACCAAGACCGATGGCGTCCCGCTCGAGCGTACTCGCCGCCGCGAGCCTCGTGCTGTCGCTCGTCGCCTGCCACGGGCCACGCTCACCCGGAGAGCCCGCGCCTCCGCACCTGCCGTTTGCCGACGACCTCGATCTCCCGTCGCTCGCGCAGGCCCTCGAACGCTGCCGCGCCTGCCCCGCGGCGGCCACCGCGGGGCAGGCCGCTGAGCGCCTGTTGCGAATCCTCGAGCGCATCCCCGCCGGGTTGGGCCGGCACGAGGCCTTGCTCGCGGCCTTCCGCCCACGGGCCCTTCCCGGTCCCGTGCTGCTCACCGCCTACTACGAGCCCGCGCTGCGCGTTCGCTCGCGACCAGACGCGGTGTTCCGCTGGCCGATCCACGCGCTACCGGCCGATCCCGCCGAGCGGGCGCGCACGCGTCGGGAGATCTACGACGGGGCGCTGGATGGCCGCGGGCTCGAGCTGGCATGGACGGACGATCCCTTCGCGCTCTTCCTGGCGCACGTGCAGGGCTCGGCACGGATGCACCACGAGGACGGTCGCATCGTGCCGCTCCGGTACGCCGGCACGAACGGACAGCCATACCGTGCGCTCGGTGCGGTGCTGGTCGCGCGCGGCCAGCTGCCGCGCGAGCAGGCGACCCTCCCCGGCATCCGCCGCGCCGTCTCTGCTTACCCCGAGCAGGAGCTGCTCGCGCTCCTTGCCGAAAACCCACGCTATACTTTCTTCGCGCCAGGGGTCGGACCGGATCCCGTAGGCTCCTTCGGTATTCCCCTGACGGCAGGGCGTTCGGTCGCTGCCGATCCGGCCCTGCTCCCGCCCGGCTCGCTGCTGTGGCTCGACATGCCCTCGGTGCAGCGCTTTGTCGTGGTACAGGACACCGGCGTCGCGATCACCGGTCACCGGCTCGACCTGTTCGCTGGAGCGGGACCGACGGCCGAGACCTTCGCCGGCACGCTGCGTGACCGAGGCGTCGTCTACGTGCTGGAGCCTCGCTGAGCTGCGGAACCGCCACCAGCTCCCAAGCCGAGAGGCCGCGCGCCGGGAGCGCGGCGCTGCGTCGCCGTCACCCCGACGGGTTTCTTTTCCCGCCGGTTCGTGGTCATGGTGCGGCATGAGCGATTCCACGAAGACTCAGGGGCTCGGAACGCGTGCGCTGCACGCCGGGCAGACGGCCGACCCCACGACGCACGCCCGCGCGGTGCCCATCTACGCCACCACGTCGTACGTCTTCGACGACGCCGCGCATGCGGCGCGACTCTTCGCCCTCGAGGAGTTCGGCAACATCTACTCCCGGATCATGAACCCCACGGTCGACGTGCTGGAGAAGCGCATCGCGGCGCTCGACGGCGGGGCGGCGGCCGTGGCCTTCGCGTCCGGACAGGCGGCGATCACCGCCGCCATCCTCACCATCTGCCACAGCGGGCAGAATCTGGTCTCGGCCACGAGCCTCTACGGGGGGACATGGACGCTCTTCACGCAGACCTTCAAGAACCTCGGCATCGAGGTCCGCTTTTTCGACCCGCACCGACCCGAGGAGATCGACCGGCTGGTGGATGCCAGCACGCGGCTCGTCTACTTCGAGAGCGTTGGCAATCCGAAGAACGATGTCCCCGATTTCCGGGCGATCGCCGACGCCGGGCACCGGCACGGCCTGCCGGTCTTTTGCGACAACACGGTGCTCACCCCGGTGCTCCTGCGGCCCATCGAGCACGGGGTCGACGTGGTGATCCACTCGACGACGAAGTTCCTCGGCGGGCATGGCGTCCACGTCGGCGGTGTGCTGGTCGACGGCGGCACGTTTCCCTGGGCGAAGGCCCCCGAGCGTTGGCCCGAGTTCTGCGCGCCGTCGCCCAGCTACCACGGCCTGATCCTCGAGCAGGCGTTGCGCCCCATGGGGAACATCGCCCTCGCGGTGCACGCGCGCACGCACTGGCTCCGCGATACGGGCGCGGCCATGAGCCCGTTCGCCGCGTGGATCACGCTCCTCGGCGTCGAGACCGTGCATCTGCGCATGCCGCGGCACTGCGAGAACGCCCTCGAGGTGGCGCGCTTTCTCGAAGGACATCCCGCGGTCGAGTGGGTGAACTATCCGGGCCTCGAAACCCACGCCGATCATGCGCTGGCGCGGCGCTATCTCCCGCGGGGCTGTGGGGCGATCGTCGGCTTCGGCATTCGCGGCGGGCGCGAGGCTGGCATCCGCTTCATCGACGCCGTCCGGCTGTGCTCGCATCTCGCCAACATCGGCGATGCGAAGACCCTGGTCATCCATCCGGCCTCGACCACCCACTCGCAGCTGACCCCCGAGGAACAACAGGCCACGGGGGTCACCCCCGAGTACGTCCGCCTTTCGGTCGGTCTCGAGGATGCCCCGGACATCATCGCCGACCTCGACCAGGCGTTGCAGGCGAGCCAGCGGAGGTGAATCGCGACTTCTTCCACAGCTCGGACGCGGTCCGCAGCGCGCTGCCCCTGCAGCACGTGCAAACGCTCCGCATTCCGGGTCCGCTGCCCCTCGAGCTGGGAGGCAGCCTGCCCGACGTCACCGTGGCCTACGAGACCTGGGGCGCGCTCGCCCCGGATGCCTCGAACGCGGTGCTGGTCTGCCATGCGCTCAGCGGCGATTCGCACGTGGCCCGGCACGATGCGGACGACACGCCGGGTTGGTGGGACATTTGTGTCGGGCCTGGGCGGCCGATCGACACCGACCGGTGGTTCGTCGTGTGCGCGAATGTGCTCGGCAGCTGCCGGGGAACGACCGGCCCGAACGCGATCAATCCCCAGACGGGACGCCCCTGGGGCTCGGATTTTCCCACGATCACGGTCCGCGACATGGTCGCGGTCCAGGCCCGACTCGTCGAGCATCTCGCCATCCCGCGCCTGCGCGCCGTCGTCGGTGGCTCGCTCGGTGGCTTTCAGGCGCTGCTCTGGGCCCGCGATTATCCCGACCGCGTCGGTTCCTGCCTCCCGATCGCAACCTCGCCGCGGTTGACGGCGCAGGCCCTCGCCTTCGACGTGGTCGGGCGCAATGCCATCCTCCACGATCCGAACTTCCGCAACGGTCAGTACTACGATGCCCCGGCGGGACCGGATGTCGGGCTGGCGCTCGCGCGCATGCTGGCCCACATCACCTACCTCTCGCCCGAGTCGATGCGGGAGAAGTTCGACGTCACGCGCTACACCCCGCGTGACGTGGCAACGGCCTTCGAGAAGAAGTTCTCCGTGGGCTCGTACCTCGCCTACCAGGGACACAAATTCGTCGAGCGCTTCGACGCCAACAGCTACATCACCCTGTCGATGGCGATGGACCTCTTCGACCTCGGCGACTCCCCCGAGCGGCTTCGCGCGGCGCTGGCGCCCGCCCGCTGTCGCTGGCTCCTCGTCGGGTTCAGCAGCGATTGGCTCTTCCCCCCCGCGCAGAGCCGCGAGATCGTGGACGCGCTGCTCGCGCTCGATCAGCCGGTCTCGTGGTGCGAGGTGCCGAGCACCTGCGGTCACGATGCCTTCTTACTCGAGGACGACATCGACCTCTGGGGCCCGCTGCTGGCAGGCTTCCTCGACAGCGGGCCGGAAGGCCAGCTCCGAGAGCGCCATCAAGGGTCCAGCACCTTCGTCGTGGCGCCGCCGGCCCTGCCGCCGACGAGCATCTTCCACCGCCAGCGTCTCGATCACGATCTTATCGCATCGCTCATCGCCCCGGGGCAGCGGGTGCTCGATCTCGGGTGCGGCGATGGCGAGCTCCTCGCCCGTCTCGCCGCCCGCGGTCATCGGCGTTCGGTCGGCGTGGAGCTCGATCCGCGAGCCGTCGTGGCCTGCGTGAGTCGCGGCCTCGATGTCATCCAGGCCGACCTCGAGCAAGGGCTGCCTGCGTTCCGCGACGGCCAGTTCGACGTGGCCGTGCTCTCCCAGACCCTGCAATCCGTCACCGACACCGAGCGGCTGCTCGCCGAGATGCTGCGCGTGGCCCGGCAGGCCATCGTCAGCTTTCCCAACTTCGCCTTCCGCGAGCTTCGGGCCATGCTCTGGCACGAGGGCCGCTCGCCGAAGACGCGGGGGGCCTATGGCTACGACTGGTGGAACACCCCGAATCGGCGTTTTCCTTCCCTGCTCGACGTCGAGGAGCTCTGTGCCCGGCGCGGCATCCGCGTCCTGCGCCGTATCGCCATCGACTCCGCACAGGGCACGGAAGTGACCGACAATCCGAACCTCAACGCGGACCTCGCCATCCTCGTCCTGACTCGCGAGCCCTCGTCCACCCAGCCCGGCTGAGCGCGCCGCTGTGCCGCGCGCTCAGGACGAGCGGTCAGCCGTGCGGCGTTGGTTCGCACTGGCCGTCATGCGCGCGATCATGCTCCGCGGCGCCAGCCGCATCCCGGCGCTCGCGACCCAGTTGAGCATCCCGGGCACCAGCACCGTCTGGCGCCCCACGGCTCGCACTGTCTCCTCCGCGACCTCCTCGGCCGACATCCATAGCCAGGGCGGGATGCCACTCGTGTCGACCCCGGCACGCTCCTGGAACTCCGTTCGCGTGAAGCCCGGACACACGCAGAGCACAGCCACCCCCGTGCCGGCAGCCTCCGTGGCCACCGCCTCGGACCAGCTCACGAGGAAGGCCTTGGTGGCCGCATAGGTCGCCATGTACGCCATCGGTCCGAACCCCGCGATCGAGGCCACGGTGATCACGGCTCCACGCCCCCGGCGCACCATCGCTGGCATGAGACGGCCAGCCAGCTCGACGGGGGCACGCACGTTCACGCGGATCTCCTCGAGCTCGCGGGCCAGCGGCAAGCGATCGAAGCGTCCCCCCGTGCCGAACCCCGCGTTGTTCACCAGCCACTCGACCTCGAGGCCGCGGTGCTCCAGCTCGGCCACGAGCTCGCGCGGGGCTTCGGGACGCGCGAGATCCGCGGCGATCACCTCCACGCGGACCTTCTGCTGGTCGGTGATCTCCCGCGCCAGGGCCTCGAGGCGGTCCCTGCGCCGTGCCGTCAGCACGAGATCGCGCCCCTCCACCGCGATGCGCCGCGCGAGAGCGGCGCCGATGCCGCTCGATGCACCCGTCACCAGCGTAACCGGTCGTGCCGTCATGCGTTGGCCCTCGGGCGGACGACCCGCCCCGAAACCCGCGTCACGAGCCCTCGCGGGATGAACTTCGTCGTGTTCACCATGAGCCGGTTCACGCGCCCCGTCACAACCACCGGTCCTCGGCCCACCGCGCTCACGGCCTCGTCCGCGACCTCGTCGGCGCTCTGCCATGCCAGCTCGGGAATGCCCTCGGTGTCGACCGCAACGTGCGACTGGAACTCGGTGCGCGTGAGGCCAGGACAGACGCAGAGCACCTCCACGCCCGTCCCCCTCAGCTCGGCGGCAATGGCCTCGCTGAAGGTCAGGACGAAGGCCTTGGTCGCCGTGTACGTAGCCATGTAGGGGCTCGGGACGAAGCCCCCCACCGACGCCACGTTCATGACGACCCCTCGCCCACGCGCGACCATGGCCGGCAGACAGCGCCCCGTCAGCTCGACCAGCGCCTCGACGTTCAGGGCGATCTCTTCGATCTCCCGCTCGACCGGCAGCTCCCAGAACTTGCCATTCGTCCCGAAGCCGGCATTGTTGACGAGCCAGCTCACCGAGAGGCCGCGGCGTTCGAGCTCGGCCACGAGCCCGGCGCAGGCCCCTGACGCCGTCAGGTCGGCCGGCAGTACATGCACCTCCACGCCCCGATCGGCCCGCAGGGCCGCGGCGAGCTGCTCCAGTCGCTCGACTCGGCGGGCCACGAGCGCGAGCGCATGGCCGTCGCGCGCCAGGCGCCGCGCCAGGGCTTCCCCGATGCCGCTCGAGGCCCCGGTCACGAGAGCTACGTCGGTCTGCATGCGCTCCCGGCTAGCACGCCACGGCACGCGTTGACAGTCCGGGGCGATCGGGGCATCCCGTGCGCTCCCATGGCAGCTCTCACCGCGAGCGAGTTCGAGCAGGCCGTCGGGGCCCTGGTCGAGCACTACGGCCTCGGCCGCACGCGCGATCGCCTGGTCAGCCTCGGGGCGTTCCAACAGCGGCGCGGCCTCAACTCGCCGGCCGCCCTGGCCGACCGGCTGTTTCGCCTCTCGGGAGGCTTGCGCTTGCAGACGCGTACGACCATCGCCTTCTCTGCGCTGTGGAGCGAGATGCTCCGCGCGCGGCTCGGCGAGGAGACCGAGCGGGAGCTCGAAGCCCTTGCGGACAAGGTGAACGCCTGCCTCGGCCCGAAGGACACCATCGTCCCAGGTCGCGAGGCCGAGCTCGATGCCGCCCTCGCCGAATACCACGCGCGGCTGGCCTCGCATGTCGGCCCCGAGGTGGCCCGCTGCGACATGCTGCTCAAGGCCGTGCCCGCCGTGGCCGAGCGCCTGCGGACCACCAGCAACGGCTGACACCGTGGGCGAGCCCGGTATCGTCATCCCACGAACGCGGCTGCCGCTCGCCGCGGAAGCCGAGCTCGTCGTGGTCGGCGGTGGGTCCGCCGGGATGGCGGCCGCGGTGACGGCCGCCCGACACGGGGTGCGCACCCTGCTCGTCGAGGACTCGCCCTTTTTCGGCGGGATGTCCACGGGAGGCTGCGTGGGCACCTTCTGCGGCTTCTACGGACGGACGACCGGCGGCGAGCTCGTGCGGCTGGTCGGGCCATTCGCCGCCGAGGTCATGGACCGGCTGGCCGCGGTCGGGGGCTGTTACGGACCGATCCCGTATCGCTCGACCGCCGTCGTGCCCTACGTGCCGTGGCGGCTGAAGCGCCTGTACGACACGCTCGCCGTCGGCACGCCAGCCTTGCAGGTCCTTCTGCACGCGCGCATGGTCCGCGCGGTGGTGCGCAGCGCGCGAGTCGAGGCGCTCGAGGTGGCCACCCGCGGTGGCCCCGTCGCCCTCAGGGCCGCGTACTTCATCGACGCGAGTGGCGATGCCGCGCTTGCTGCTGCCGCCGGCGCCCCCGTGGAACGGAGCCCCGCCCCCCAGTACCCCTCGATGATGTTCTACATGCAGGGCGTGAACCTGGAGCGCGCTGCGCCTGCCATCGCGAATTTTGCGGCACTCCTCGCGCAGCACTACGAGCCATCCCGCCTGCCGCGCCGTTCGGGGCACCTGATCCCGACCGGCCGCCCCGGCGAGGTCCTCGTCGCGATGAGCCGTGTGGCACTGGAAGGTCACCCCCCGGACACCACGGATGCCCACGCGCTCACCCGAGCCGAGATCGAGGGGCGGGAGCAGGCGGAGCGCTGCGCAGCCTTTCTTCAGGAGCACGTTCCCGGCTTCGAAGACGCCTTTCTCGCCGATGCCGCCCCGCGGCTCGGGATCCGCGAAAGCCAACGCCTTCGTGGGCGCTACGCGCTGAGCGAAGCGGATGTCCTCGGCGGTCGAACATTCGCGGACGGCATCTGTCGCGGCGCCTGGCCAATCGAGATCCACGCAGCGGACGGACACACCGAGTGGCGCTTCCTCGACGATGGCCTGTGGTACGAGATTCCGTTGCGCTGCCTCGTCCCTGCCGCGGGGCCGACCAACGTCCTCGTCGCGGGCCGGTGTCTCTCGGCCACGCGCGAGGGCTTCGCCTCGGCCCGGGTCATCGGGCAGTGCATGGGCATGGGCGAGGCCGCTGCCATCGCCGTGGCGGTCGCGCTGCCGCGCGCGACGCCCCTCGCCGAGGTCGATCCGGAGGAAATTCGCGTGCGCCTCGGCCTGGCAGGTTGAACCGCCGGATTCCGGCCGCTACCGTCGCAGGCAAAGAAGGGGACGAGGGGTGGAGAGCGTGCGATGCGACCATTCACGACGATTGTTCTGATCTCGATGCTCGCGATGGCGATGCGCGGGCCAGCGCTGGGCGGGGCGTACTCCGAGGAGGATTTCTTCGCGAAGCCGTTTCCGGCGTACGAAATTCCCACGCCAGCGCCTGGAAGCCCGCCGCCGGTCATCGGGGCCGTGCAGCTCTACCGCATCCGCAAGGGCGACACGCTGATGGATGTCGCCCGCCTCTTCAGCCTGGGATACAACGAGATCGTTCATGCCAACCCCGAGCTGGACCCCTGGGTCCCACCCGTCGGTGCGACGATTCTGCTGCCGACCGAGTGGGTGCTTCCGTGCTGCACCTACGAGGGCATTCTCGTGAACATCCCCGAGATGCGGCTGTTTTTCTACCAGCCGCGCGGCGACGGCACGACCGTCGTGCATACCTTCCCGGTAGGGCTCGGCCGGGACGACTGGCGGACACCGCAGGGCAAGTTCCGGATTTCGGGGAAGACGGTGAACCCGACCTGGAACATCCCCGAGTCGATCCGCCAGGAGCACATCCGCGAACGCGGTGACTATCGGACGTCCATCCCCGGCGGCGATCCGGACAATCCCCTCGGCAAGTACCGCTTCGAGCTGACGCTGCCGATGTACCGGATTCACGGCACCAACATCCCCTGGGGTGTCGGCATGCAGGTGAGCCACGGGTGCGTCCGGCTGTATCCCGAGGACATCGAGCATCTCTTCCCGCTCGTTCCCGTCGGGACTCCGGGGGAGTTCCTCTACCAGACGGTGAAAATCGGCGAGCGGGACGGCGCCATCTACGCCGAGGTCCACGAGGACATCTACGGTCACAGCCCGGCGCTGTTCCGCGAATCCTGGGACCTCGTGCAACGCCTGGGTCTCGCCGACCGCGTCGACGAGCGGCTGCTCGAAAAGGGGCTGTACGACTACGCCGGCAGTTTCCCGTTCCGGATTTCGAGCATGACCGGCCCCGACCCCGGACCCAACCGCCCCACCGTGGCGCGCGTGGCGCAGCCGTGACCGCACGCTTCACCGTGCGCACACGCACCACGCGCGAGATGGTCGATCTCACGCCCACCGTGGCCGAGATCGTCAGCCGATCGGGCGTCGGCGAGGGGCAGGCCACAGTATTCGTGCCTCACGCCACCGCGGCGATCATCATCAACGAGAACGACGATCCCAACGTCTGCACGGACGTGCTCGATCTGCTCCGCCGTCTCGTGCCGGACGGCTGCTGGCGACACGATCGCATCGACGGCAACGGCGCGGCGCACATCCAGGCCGCCATCCTCGGGCCGAGCGAGACCATCCCCGTGGACGGGGGACGCCTGCTTCTCGGGCGCTGGCAGGCCATCATGCTCGTCGAGCTCGATGGTCCCAAGCAGCGCCAGGTGATCGTCCAGGCCCGCTAGCGCTCGCAGCCGCGCGGGTTCACGCGCTGGCCTTCTCCAGCTCCGGTTGCGCTGGAGCCACCTCCACATCGAGCCGCGCGGGCACGGATCGCCCCCGACGTGCCGCGAGGCCCCGCTCGCGCCATTCCCGCAGCCCCCGGCGCACGTACTCGGCATCGATTTCGAGCGTGTCGCAGATGTTCTCGAAGGAGAACAACCAGCTCCGATCGTCGCTGTGCACCCACTCCTGCGACTCCTCGAAGATCTGGCGCCCACGAGGATCGTGGGCATGAGCGTACTTCTGGAAGCAGTCGATGGCATCCTCGAGCACCGCCAGCATCAGCAGCCGCTCGCGCTCGAAGCCACCGCTGCGCCGGAACGCGGCAAAGTACTGCGCCGGCAGCAACACGTCAGGCTCAAAGAGCCCGGCCAGCCGATCGTAACTGCCCGAAGAGCCCCGCCTGCCTCGTGCAACCATCTCCCCCTCCCTGTGCTGACTCGTTCGCGCGCTGGCTCAGCTGCCGCGAGACGAGCGCGGTCTAGCTTGGTGCGGTACAAAAAGCAATACCCTGTTGAGAGAAGCGCACGGTAACGCGCAGCCAGTACGCCACGGGTTCAGGATGGCCGGAAGGCCGTCCGGCGAAGCAGACCGGCGACGTGCCCCCCCCAGTCCCGCTCCCAGCGCGTCACGACTTCGAGGGCCGGACACTGTCCCCGCAGGACCTGCTCGCGGAGCGGCTGGAGATACGCCCGTTCGTCCTGACCGTCGTCGCCCATCGCCGCCTGACGCCGCAGGCCCTCCTCGGCGATGCCCACCAGCTCGCATGCCAGCTCGCGGACCTCGATGCCCCGCAGGCGTGCCCGCAGCCCCTGGCGCACGACCTCCTCGTAGAGTCGCTGGCACTCCGCGGCGCTCCAGCGCTTGACGAGATCCAGGGCTGCCTCGAGGCAGTCCGCGTCGTAGAACACGCCCTTCACCAGCGCCGGCAGGGCGAGCATGCGTTCTGGCGGCTGGCTGTCCGCGGCGCGGAACTCGACGTAGCCCTTCAGCCGCACCTCCGGGAACAGGGTGGTGAGGTGCAGCTGCCAGTCGTCCATCGTGGCCTGTTCTCCATCCCAGCCCGCCTGGAGAAACTGGCGAAAGGGCATCCCCGTGTGCTCGGTCCGGTAGCGGCCCGCCCGGAGGAGAAAATACATCGGGACATCCAGCGCCCACTGGACGTAGCGGGCGAAGCTAGCGTCCGGCTCGAAGGCGAAGGGCAGGAGCCCGCACCGAGCCCGGTCGGTATCGAACCAGACCCACCCGCGGTAGCTCAGCAACCCGTTCGGCCCCCCCTCGGAGATCGACGAGTTCGCGAACATCGCGTTCAGCACCGGGGACAGGGCCATGCCCACCCGGAGCTTGCGCAGCGCGTCGCGCTCGTTGTCGAAATCGATATTCACCTGCACGGTGGCCGTCTGCTTCATCATGCGGTGTCCGCGTGTCCCCACCTGCTGCATGTAGGCCCGCATGATGCGGTAGCGCTCTTTCGGCACCCATTCGATGTCGTCGACCCCGCTCATCGGTTGCATGCCCAGACCCAGCACGGCCAGGCCGAGGGTCTCGGCGACGGTCGCCAGTTCCCGGACGTGGGTCTCGAGCTCGGCACGAGACTGGTGGAGGTTCTCGCAGGGCGCCCCGGAAAGCTCGACCTGGCCGCCAGGCTCGAGGGTAACCCGCACTCCGCGCCGAGCGAGTCCCACGATATGGCCATCCTCCCGCGTCGGTTCCCAGCCGAAGCGCTCGCTCCAGACAGCCAGCAGGCGCTCGATGCCCTGCTCGCCGCTGTACGGGGCTGCCGTGCCCGTGCTGGCGTTCACGACGACCGCCTCGTACTCCGTCCCGATCCGCCACTGATCGCGCGGCTTCGCCGCGGCGTGGAGCTGCTCGACAAGCTGGTCCACGCGCTCGATGGGAATCGTCGTCCCGCTAGCGCGGAAATCGGTCACGCGCGGCGGACCGTAGCCGTGCACTTCCGTCCTCGCAAGACACGTGCGGCGCCTCCATCCACACGTTTTTCCCCCTGGGGCAGTCGGCTATTGTGGGACCCGTGGTCCGCTTCCGGCCCTGGGCCTTCGCCTGCAGTCTGGCAACCCTGCTGGCTACGGGCTGCACGCGAGAACCGCCAGCGCCCGCAGCGCAGCAGCGCTGGGTCGGATCCGACGCCTGCGCGACCTGCCACGGCGCGCAGTACGCCGCATGGCGTCGCTCGGCCCATCACCTGGCGATGCTCCCCGCCAGTCCGCAGGCGCCCTTGCAGGCAGCGCTCGACGAAAGCGGGCCGCTCGTCCGATCCGCCACGGGCCTCGCGATGCGCGGCACTGCCCTGGGAATCTCGCAGGACGTACCGCTGGCCTTCGCGCTCGGCCGGCTACGCGTGGAACAGTATGTGGGCTCGCTGGTGCCCGGGCGCCTGCAGGCGCTGCCACTCGCCTTCGATGTCCAGCGCCGCGAATGGTTCGACCTCTTCGCCCGAGACCCTCGCACCCCTGCGGACTGGGGCCACTGGACGAACCGGGGCATGAACGCCAACGCGCAGTGCCTGTTCTGTCACACGACGGGATACGACAAGGGCTACCACCGAGAGACCGACACCTACGACAGCCGCTGGGCCGAGACGGGCGTGGGTTGCGAGGCATGCCACGGCCCGGGGCGCGATCATGTGGCTGCTCGTCGTGCAGGCCGTGCCGACCGCTACGGGCTCTTCGACGCGGACACCACCGAAGCCATCTGCGGCAGCTGTCACAGCCGACGGGTCGAACGCGCTCCCTGGACGCCGGGGGCCGCCTTCCTCGACGCCTTCGAGCCCGAGCTGCTCGATACGCCCGCACACTATCCCGACGGCCAGGTGCGCGAAGAGCTCTACGAGCTCGTCGCCTTCCAGACGAGCGTCATGCACCGGCAGGGCGTCCGTTGCACGAGCTGCCATCGCGACACGAAGGAACCCATGCCCCCGGGGAATACGCTCTGCCGGAGCTGCCACGCGGCGAGTTACGAGACGGTCCACCACACACATCACCCGCCGGGCACTGCCGGGTCTGCCTGCACGGGCTGCCACATGCCCGTCACCGTGTTCATGGAGCGCGACCCCCGCCACGACCATTCTTTTCAGCGGCCCGACCCGGAGCTGACCCTGGCGATCGGGGTGCCGAACGCTTGCAACCGCTGCCATACCGAGCGCGATGCCCAGTGGGCGGCCGACCAGGTCCGCCGCTGGTACCCCGACGACCGCACGCGGGCCAGCCGACGCGCCGTGGCCCTCGCCATTGCCGGCGCGCGTGCGGGCGACCCCGCGTCCGTGCCTCCGCTGTTGGCGCTGCTCGGCAGCGACAGCGATGCCATCCGCCGGGCGAGCGCGGCCCGGCTGCTCGCCGCGTTCCCGACCTCCAGCGGCGTGACGACGATGCTGGTCCGCGCGCTCGACGACCCGGAGCCACTCGTGCGTGCAGGGGCTGCCTGGGCGTTCGCTCGACGCTCCGTCCTCGCCCCCGAGGTGCGTGCAGGACTCGAACGTCGCCTCGGAGATCCCGTCCGCAGCGTGCGACTGCATGCCGCCCTCGGGCTTCGACAGGTCGATCGGGCGGCGCTCCCCTCCGGCACCCGGCGCGCGCTCGAGCTGGCCACCGCGGAATGGCGGCAGAGCCAGGAGCTCGCCGCCGACACCCCGGAGGCGCATTACAACCTCGCCATCGTCCTGGCTAGCCAGGGGGAGGTGGACAGCGCGATCGCCGCGTACCGCCAGGCGCTGCGGCTCTGGCCGGACTCGATCCAGGCCCGACACAATCTCGCCATGTTGCTCGCGCACGACGGTCGTCTCGAGGCGGCCGTCACGGAATTTCGCGCCGTCCTCGAACGCTCCCCCGTGCCGGAGACGGCCTTCGCCCTGGGGCTCGCGCTGGGACAGCTCGGGCGATGGCACGAAGCGGCCGAGTCGCTCGAACAGTGTCTCGCCGAGCAACCGGCGTATCCTCGGGCCCGCTACAATCTCGCCCTCGCACTGGCCAAACAGGGCAAGACGCCCCGCGCGCTCGACGAGCTCGAACGTGCTGCCGACGATCCCGCCTCCCGCCGGGATGCGATCCTCACCCTCGTCGATCTGGCCCGACAGGTCGGGGATCGGGCCCGTATCGAGCGCTGGGTCCTCGAGGCGGCGAAGCTCGCTCCCGCAGGCGACGAGCTCGAGTTGCTCGGCCGCTGAGCTCCACGTGCACGAGCTTGTCTCTCGCGTCACGTCCGCCATCACGCACCAGGCACGGCGTCTGCCATCGGGCCCGATGGTTCCTAGCCTTGCCCACGACGGCCGCGCGGCACGGAACCTGCTACCCGGAGCCTGCGGACGTGGCGGGAGCCGTGCCCGGCGCATGGCTCGGTGGTGTGGCAGGACGCGGGGTTGTGGTGGCGGTGGCGAACACGACGAGGATGCTCGGGAGCGGGCGGTGACGGGGATCGTCGCCTGCTCCCGGGCCTCGGTCGGGCCCCGGGGCTGATCCCGCAGCGTCCCGACGCCGTGGAGCTCACTGCGGGTCGGGAGACCGCTGCCGGCCGAGCCGCGGGCACCAGCGCGGCACGTGCGTCAAGTACGCCTCGTAGGCCGTGCCGAAGCGCCGGCGCAGCCGCGGCTCTTCGATCCGGGTCACCCACAGGTGCGCCACGAGGGCGAGCACCCCGGTGACCGCGCCCGCCGTCGCCGAGCCGCTCGCCAGCGCGACCCCGGCCAGGGCGAGGATCAGACCGGCGAGCAGCGGATTGCGCATGCGGGTGTAGGGGCCAGCGATGACCAGCGCGGGCCGTGGGCCGCGGCGCGGCCGGCCTCGCCCGAGGAGGAGAATGCCACTGCGCAGCGCCAGGGCCATCCCCAGCAGCGCGAGCAGGCCCCCCGCGACGCCACGCATGGCTGGGGACGCTCAGGTCGCGTAGTGGCTGCGGCGTTTCAGTGCGAGCTCGCGCTCGAGGTAGAAAATCTCGACCTTCTCGACCTCGCTTCCCTTCTTGACGAACTTGTGCCCGCGCAGCGTAGCCTCGAGGATCCCGAGATCGGGTCGACCCGGGAAATCGCGCAGGCCACGGATCTCGGTGCTGGCGAAGACGGTGTCGCCGGCGAAGGTCGGGGCCGTATGCCTGCCTGTCACGTAGCGAATGTCCCCGAGCGAGTTGTCGCCCACGTCGGCGGACGCGATTCCTAGACACAGGTTGAAAGGAATGCCGCCGAAGACGATCAGCTGCCCCCCGACGAAGCGTTCGGGATCCTGTGAGACCATCCACTGGTTGCAGTGCACTTGCGAGGTGTTGTCGAGGATCCCCGTAAGCATCACGTGATCGGTGAGCACGACGCGACCGCGCGAGTGCTCGATGATGTCCCCGACCGTGAAGTCCTCGAAGTAGGAGTCGGGATTGCTGAGGTAAGCAAGCTCCTGGTAGCGCCGCGCCGAGTCATAGGCCGGCAGCCGAAGCTCGACCGGGATCTCGTCCGGCGGCGCCTGCCCCTGGTGGAGCGGCGCATTCACGTCGCGCTTCCAGACCTGGACCTTGCGCTGAAAGGTCAGCACGACCTCTCCTCGCTGGTTCCGCCCCGTCGTCTGCACGTGGACCACGCCGAGCTGCGGGTTGTTCCGCGAGCCGACGACCGAGAGGACCTTCGTTTCCGCCTCAAGGGTATCGCCGATGTAAACGGGCGCCCCGAAGCGCATGTCGATGTACTCGAGGTTCGCGCGGGCATTCTCCGACACGTCCTCGACGCTCTGGCTGAAGACGATGAGCATCACGAGCCCCGGGGGCACCACGAGGCCGTCGAAGCCATAGGCACGGGCGTAGCGCGCGTTCTTCGACAGGGGATTCGTGGTCATCGAGAAATCGGTGAAAAGCGCAAAGAGGCCTTCGGTCACCGTCTTGCCGCCCTTGTGCCGGTAGACCGCGCCGGGGACGAAGTCCTCGAGGAAGTGTCCGCGCTGCTTCCTGATCGTCGCCATGGCGACACCGTGGCCTGCGTGGTGGCGCGGGGCAAGTCAACGGGGGCCCCGCGGCCGCCGCCGGCTCCGCGGCCGTGCTGCGCCTCGCGGTTCCCCGGCGTGTCCATGGCCGGAGGCAGCCAGCGAGCGCGTCGCAGCGAGCAGGCGCTGCCGGTCCGAGGCCGAGAGGGCCCGGTAGTGCCGCACGAGCTCCTCGAGCCCGGGATCGCGCAAGAGGGGGCCCGGCTCGAGGGGGATTGGCGCGAAGCCCGGAGCGTACGGCGGGTCGGTGACCAGCAGCCGCCGTGCCTGGTCGGACAGCAAAGCCGGATCCACGGTCCGGACCGCGCGCCGCAGCGCCCAGAGCACGCGCATCACGATCAGCAGCGGCGTGGCCAGGCCGCGACCGGCTTCCAGGCGGCTCACCGCGCCCTGGCTCACACCCGCGAACCGAGCGAGCTGTTCCTGCGGCATCCCGAGGAACTCCCGCACCCGTCGGATGTGTCGCCCGAGCGAGCGCATCCAGGCGCTCCACTGCATGGCCTCGCTGCCCCGAGCCGACTGCGCCCTCATCGCACGCGCTCCGGCGGACGGGTTCGCGGCGCGCGCTTCGGGGTCTCCTCGCGCCGGCACAGCATGCCAATGCTATGCCGGCTCGCACAGGACGACGCAACGCGTGCATCGAGCAACGCTGCAAATTTAGAAGCTAGCGGGGTTAGCCACGCGGCGACAGGCCGGCGTGACACTCGGGCTGGTGGCGGTTAGGCTCGAGAACGCGTGGCGTGCGCTGCGCGGAGGAGGATCGAAGGATGGGGAAGACGATGCTGGGCCTGGCGACAGCCGGGGTCCTCGTGCTGTACAGCCTCGCGAGCGAGTCGCTCGCCCAGGACCACCCCTCCGGGGTGCTGACGGCCGCCGAGCTGCGCGACGAAATGCGACGGAACACGCAGCTTGCGGCACACATCGCCAGCCAGGGCTACCCGGAGGTGGCGGAGCGGCAGACCTTGCCCGATGGCGAGCCCTGGGACGACTATCAGATCACGCTCTACTATCTCGAAGCCCGCCGGCGTTTCGCCTTCGCGCGGGCGTTCTTGCTCGGCGAGCCCTCGGTGCATCTGCAGAAGTCCGAGCAGCCGCTCGGCGACGAAGAGGTCGCCGCGCTCCGGCCGCTCGCTCGCCGCTACGAGCTCGCGTCCCTGTCCAGCCGGGATCCCGTCGCGCGCGCAGAAGCCGCCGCGCTCCGTGCGGAGGCCGCGGCCACGCGCGTGGACGCGGCCGCCGTCGCTGCGGAACAGGCTGCCGATCGCGCGGACGCGCTGGTCGAGCGGATGGCGCGCTCCGGACGGCGGCCCCGGCGGCACTGAACACCCGACGCCGGTTTTCACGCGGGAGCGGTCGCTGCCATGGCCAGCAGCCCTGCGCCCGCCTGTGTGGCGACGAGCGGACGGAGGGGCAGGACGCACAGCCGACTCTCTCGCTCGATCTCCGTCACCAGCGCGAGGAGCTCTTGCTCGATGCGGGCGGCGCGGGCCCGGTCTCCGGCGAGCACGGCGAGCCGGCGGAGCTCGCCGCGGTAGCAGGCGTGGTGCAGCAGCCCGCACACCCGCGCGTCCACCTGTTCGGCGCGCGTCGCTTCCCGCTCGTATGCAGGGTCCGCCGCCTGCCGCTCGTCCGCCGCGAGCCACCGGGGCGTCTTCTCGACGTAGTCCCGCACCGAGCGCGTCAGCCGATGGTCCGGAAGGCGCGGCGCGAGCTCCGCGTAGTGGCGCGCCGTCGCTGCGTGCAGCTCGCGCGACCGCGCGATGCCCGCGAGGAGCGCCGCACGACGCGACTCTCCTGCCGGGGACAGGTCCGCGAGGAGAGGCGAGGTGTAGTACGGCACCTCGCACACGAGCGAGAACGCCTCGGGACACAGCATCTTGAGCCAGTCGTCCGCGCTCGTGCCCGACTCGATCAGCGGAGCGGGATCCACCTCGAGGGTCCGCGCGAGGTACTCGTAGGTCTCGTCGATGCCAAAGAGGGCGAAGATCGCCGGGGCGAGCTCCCGCAGGAACGGGACTTCGGGCTCCCCGCGATGCAGCGCCAACCCCTGCTCGGCAACGAGCTGCTGGAAGGCCGGAGCGAGCTCCGGCAGCAAGGCCGAGACGTAGAAGTACACCCCGCAAAATCCGGCATTGTGCAGCGAGTAGAAGACCTGGGGGCGCACCCGCTCCATGACCCGCATGACTGCCGCGGTTTCCGGGGTCGGCCGGGCGAAGCGGAGCGTGCGGTACTCGACGGGAAAGCTCCACTCGACCTGCTCGCAGTGGGGCGGCCGGTAGAATTCGAGCGCGTAGCGCAGCGGCGAGAACGTCTCGCCGAGCCAGCCGGCGTTGAGGACGAGGCCGTCGGGATCGGCGACCGGAACGATCCACAGCGTGCAATCGAGGGTCGTGCGCAGCGCCTCGTCCTCGCAGAGGAGCTGGGCCAGAAAATCGATCGTGAGCGTCCCGACGGGCTCGTTGGGATGCGGGACGCCCACCAGCAAGACATGGCGTCGCCCATGGCCGACCGCCAGCAGCTCGATCGGTCGCCCCTCGACGGACTCGCCGACGGTTTCGCAGCGCGCGAGCCCCGGATAGTCCGCACACAGGCGATGCACACGCTCCCGGATCACCTCCCACGGCCAGAACGCCTCGTGCTCGGGAACGCGGGCGAGCAGCGGAGCCAGCTCGATCATCCGGGCGCCGATCGGAGCGCGCTCAGCGGAGCTCCTCGGACGAATAGCCGAGAATGCGTCGGGCCACGATCAGCTGGTTGATCTGCTGGGTGCCCTCGTAGATGTCGCTGATCTTGGCGTCGCGCATCCACTTCTCGAGCAGGTAGCGTCGCGAGTAGCCGAGCGGGCCGAGCAGCTCCACGGCCTTCTGCGTCACCTGCGTGACCACGAGCCCGGCCTTCGCCTTGGCCATGGAGGCCTCGAGGTTGTTGTGCAAGCCGCGGTCGATCATCCACGCCGCGCGCCAGACCAGCAGCCGCGCTGCCTGGACCTGCGCCTCCATGTCGATGACATCGCGCTCCAGGGCGGTGAGCCGCTGCAGCGGCGCACCGTAGCGCACCGCGATCCCCTGCTCCTCGAGCGTGGCTTTCACGAAATCGAGCGCCGCTCGGGCCACGCCGATGGCGCTGGCCGCGACGATGGGCCGCGTCGCATCGAAGGTCGCCATGGCCCCCTTGAAGCCGTGGCTCGTCTTCTTGACCTCCGGGGAGCCGAGGATGTTGTCGAGCGGGATACGGCAGTCCTCGAAGACGATCGTCGCCGTGTCGGAGGCGCGGATGCCGAGCTTCGACTCGACCTTCGTCACGTGCATGCCCGGCGTGCCCGCATCGACGACGAAGGCACGAATCCCGGCGCGTCCTGCCGATCGATCCAGCGTCGCCCAGACGACGACGAAGCCGTCCGATTTCTCGGCCGCCATCAGACCGCTCGTGCAGAAGATCTTCGTGCCGTTCAGCACCCAGTGATCGCCATCTCGCACGGCCGTCGTGGTGATGGCCGAGGTGTCCGAACCGCAGTGCGGCTCGGTGATCGCCATCGCCCCCCACTTGGGCTTGCCCTCCTTGAAGCGGGCGAGGAAGCGCTGCTTCTGCTCGGGGGTCCCCGCAGCCGCGACCGCGGCCCCGCCCAGGCCCGGGTTGGGGATCGAGAGATAGAGGCCCACATCGCCCCAGCACAGCTCTTCGACCGCGACCACCATCCCGAGGGTCCGCTCGGCAGGATCGCGACGCGCTCGCTCGCCCTCGCCACCGTCCCCGCCGGTCATCGTCGCTCCTTTGGAAACGTTCCACATGGTTTCGAGGAACTCCATGGGCTTCTCGTGCTCGCGCTCGTCGTATTCGCGCGAGATGGGGCGCATCATCTGCTCCGCCACCATGTGGGTCATGCGGCGGGTCTGCTGGATGGCCTCGGAGAGCTCGAAGTCGATCATGCTCAGGTCTCCTCGCTCGGATCGGGTTCAGACGATCGCGAGCCCGTCGATGGCGGCAAAACCGCGTGCGTCGCGCAGGAACAGCTCGACCAGGTGATCCCGGATGTACCCGTGACCACCGAGCACCTGGAGCGCGTTGTCGCAGATGCGGAGCGTCTGATCGGCCGCGTACTGCCGGGCCAGCCAGGCCTCGCGGGTGGCGGGCAATCCGCGGTCGAGACGCCAGGCGGCCTCCCACGCGAGCAAGCGCATGGCGTCGATCTCGATCGCCATGTTCGAGAGCATGAAGGCGATGGCCTGCTTGCGGGCGATGGCGACGCCGAAGGCCTTGCGTTCCTTGGCGTATTCGCGCGCGTAGTCGAAGGCCGCCCGGGCGACGCCCACGGCCGCCGCGGCCGAGGCGACGCGGGCCGCGTCGATCAGCGGCTGTGCGCTCGTCGCCTCGCCACCCAGCCGGTTCGCCGCCGGCACGCGCACGCCGTCGAGGCGGAGAGCGTAGGTGGCCAGGGCCTTGATCCCCATCGTCTTTTCCCGCTCCTCCACCTGCAGCCCAGCTGTTCCCGCCTCCACGAGGAAGGCCCCCGGGCCCTCGGCGGTCTGGGCGTAGACGAGAAAGACCTCCGCCTCGGTAGCGAGCGGGACGAAGGTCTTGTGCCCCTCGATCACCCAGTCGCTCCCCGCCCGCTCGGCCCGCGTGCTCAGGTTGGTCGGGTCGAAATCCCAGCGCGGCTCGATCAAGGCCGCGGTGCCCGCCACGAAGCGATCGCCGGCGAAGCGGGGGAGCCAGCGCGCCTGCTGCGCCTCTGTCCCGAGGGCGACCAGCGGGATCGTCACGAGGCGAGGCGCCAGCAGGTGCAGCGTGATGCCGAGACTGCCGTACGCCAGCTCCTCGAGCATCAGCGCCCCCGTGAGCGCCGAGCGCGGGCTCCCGTGCCCGCCGTGGCGCTCGGGGACCGTGTCGGAAACCAGCCCGAGGGCCCAGCTCGCGGAGACGAGAGCATCCGGGACCGCATCCGCCTCGTCGGCTGGCCGCGCCTGCGGTCGAATCGTCTCGCGCGAAAACGCGGCGAGCGTCTGCTGGAGGAGCCGCTGTTCGTCCGTCGGTTCGAAATTCACCATCGCGCTTCGTCTCCCTGGGTTCTTGCCGCTGCCGCGGGTGCCAGCCACGCCGCCATCTGCTCCACGAGCGTATCCAGGACCCGCCGCAGATCGACCTCGTCGGGATCCTGGTAATGCTGGATTTCGGCTCCCATGATCCCGCCGGCCAGCGTGGTCGCCGCGGCCTGGGCATCGACATCGGCCCGGAACGTTCCGGCGCGCTGTCCGCTGCGAATCACCTCCACGAGAAAGCCGCGCATGCGGCGCAGGATGCGGCGAAACTCGTTCGACAGCCGCGGATGGAGGTCGAGCGCCTCGATCATCAGGGTGATGATGAAGCGCCGGTGGTTCGACACCGTGGCGTGAAAAAAACACGCGTCCACCACCTGGCGCAGCCGCTCCAGCGCCCCCTCGTGGGGTCCCGCCACCGCGAGGACACGGCTCTCGAAGCCCTCGATGCGGTCGGTCACCGCCGCGAACAGCAAGTCGTCCTTGTCGCGGAAGTGATAGTACACGGCGCCCTTGCTCACCCCGGCCTCGCGCGCGATCCGCTCGATCGACGCCCCCTGAAACCCGAGCCGGGCGAAGCAGTCGATAGCTGCGGCCATTAGATGCTTGCGAGAGGCGGGCTGCTCGTGATCCGCTCCGGCCGACGACATACCGACCGTTCAGTACAATTCAGCCAACTGCGAGTCAAGGAATTTTTCCGTGGACGCCCTCCAACGAATGAGGTACCTCAAGGGCGCCGGTGCTTCGAGGGCACCGTCGCTACGCAGAAGGGAGATCACGTCATGAGGTATCTGATCCTGGTCGGGTGCATACTCGCGCTCCCCGTCCTCGGGCGGGCGGATACGACGGTATGGCGCTGGACCGACGCCGCGGGCACCGTCCACTATTCCAACGTCGCGAGCCGCGTCCCGCCCGCAGCCGTCCCGCTCGCCACGCGGATCGTTCGCGAGGTCGATCGGCTTCCCGAGCGGACTCCGACGCTGGTGCGCGGCACCGTGGTCGACAGCAACGAGGTCTCGGCCGATTTTTCGCCGCCGCTGCCGCGCCCGGCCCGAAAACGTCTCCGGCCGACCTACGACACCGACCGTCGTCGCTTCGGCTGCTATGCCACCCAGGTGCTGTCCGCGGGCGGCTGGGCCCATCCCGAAGATATTGCAGTCGTCGGGAACTGCGATCCGTTTTTCTACGGGGTCGGCAGCTGGCTTCACTCGGCCCGGGCGGAGCTGGCGCTGCGCGCCAACGGCATCGACGTCCGAGAGCTGTACACGCGTTACCGACGCGACCTTGCCGGGACGCCGGCCGGCGACTGAACGCCTGCCGGGCGCCGGGGCGCGGACGGCGGCGTGGTAGGCGTACAGCAGATGGATCTACTAGCTATTGGACGGTCAGCGCGGGTGCGCCATTTGCTCGCGGGGCTGTATCGTGAGACAATCATGCTGGGTCGACGATGTCGGGCGAGTACGATTCAGCTGCTCCCGATCGCTCCGAGGCCGGTACCATTTTGCTCGTCGACGCGGATCCTTCCGCGAGGGCCTTCCTCGCCGAGGTGCTCGGCCGAGCGGGCTACGTGGTCCTGTGCGAGTCGTCGCCCGAAGCGGCCATCGCCCGGCTCGACAGCGATGAGGTCGATCTCGTCCTGACCGACATCGAGCTCCCCGGCGCACGGGGGGTGGCGTTCTGCGAGCGCCTGCGGGCCGAGTATCCCCACGTCCCGGTCATCATCGTCACCGCCTTCGGCGATGTGGCGACAGCCGTCCAGGCGATTCGCGCCGGCGCCTTCGATTTCCTCATGAAGCCGCCGGTGGGGGAGACAGTGCTCATCGCCGTCCGGCGAGCGCTGGAGCACCGTCGTCTGCACGACGAGCTGCGGCGGCTGCGGCGCGAGCGGGCCACTCCGCAAGCCGAATCTCCCCTGCTGGGCAGCGGTCCGGCCATGCGGCGGCTTCGCCGCCTGCTCGAACGTGTCGCCGATTCCGACGTCCCGGTGTTGATCACCGGCGAGAGCGGCACCGGCAAGGAGCTGGCGGCGCAGGTCCTCCACCAGCGCAGTCGGCGCTGTGCTGGCCCCTTCGTCGCCGTCAACTGTGCGGCGCTGAACCCGGCGCTGCTCGAGAGCGAGCTGTTCGGGCACGTCCGGGGGGCCTTTACCGACGCCCATACCACCCGAGCCGGGCTCTTTCTCCAGGCCTCGGGCGGCACCTTGTTCCTCGACGAGATCGGCGAGATTCCGCTCGCGCTCCAGCCCAAGCTCCTCCGCGCCCTGCAGGAGCGCCGCGTGCGCCCCGTGGGGGCGGACGGGGAAGTCCAGTGCGACGTCCGGGTGATCTGCGCGACAAATGCCGACCTCGAGCACGCCGTGAACGAGGGGCGCTTCCGGCCCGACCTGTTCTTCCGCATCAACGTGGTGCGGGTTCACATGCCGCCGCTGCGCGAGCGGGGGAGCGACGTGCTGCTGCTGGCGCAGCGCTTTCTCGAGCGAGCTGCCGACCGGGCCGGCAAGCGGGTCCTCGGGTTTTCGCCCGCCGTCGCGGCGTGTCTGCTGGCCCATCCCTGGCCCGGGAATGTGCGGGAGCTCGAGAACTGCATCGAGCAGGCCGTCGTCTTGACCCGCTGGGACGAGCTGCACCTGGAAGACCTTCCGGAACGGGTTCGGCAGTCGCGCTCGGTGGTGCTGCCGAGCGGCAGCGAAGACCACCCTTTGCTGCCTCTGGCCGAGGTCGAGCGACGCCACGTGCTGCGTGCTCTCGACGCGGCGGGTCATAACATGTCCGTCGCTGCGCGGACCCTGGGCCTCGACCGCAAGACGCTCTATCGCAAGCTCGAGCGCTGGGGACTGCGCCAGTGACCCGAGCGCCCCGCCGGTCCGTGGCGAATCGCCCCAGCTGCGGCGGTTCGCCGCACGGGCCGCCTGCGCAGACGCCGATCTTCCGTGCACTCGTTAGGCACGGTTCCTGCGTGCGGCGTTTCGCCCCGGGGAGGGATCGTCGTGCAGTGGAACCACGACCGCGACCGGAAGCCCGTCACGGCCCGCTGCGTTCATCGCAGCTCGACATGACCCGAGGGCACCATGGGCACAGGAGACACCGGGGGATTCGAGCAGCGGATGGCGCAGGTGGTCGCGCTGGGGAGTCGACTCTGCCGGCTCAGTATCGAGCTGCTGGGGGCAGAGACGAGCTGGACCCTCCTCGAGGACCGCAGCCGCGAGGTCTTCGTCCGCGTGGCCGGCGATGGACTCGCTGCGAGCCAGGCTGGGAAGGGCCCGCCGCGAGGCGTTCCTCGGGGGGTGCTCCGTAATCTCCTGGGGCGACTCGCCCGCGACGGCGTGGTCCAGGACACCGAGGCCCTGCACCCGTTGCTCGCTGGCACGCGTGGCCGCGGTTCACTGTGCATGGGCCTTCAGCACGGGGACAGCGTCGTCGGACTTCAGGTGGCGCTGCGGCGGGAGCACTTCCCGCCGGGAGCCCCGGGGCTTGCCCGGCTGATCGCCGAGATCGGCTCGCTCGGCATCGCCAACCATGCGCTGCACGCCCAGCTCGAACGCGCGTGGAACGCGTCGAGCGAATACCTCGCCAACGCATCGCACGGTCTACGGACGCCCTTGAACGTGATCCTCGGCTACGCCGAGATGGCTCGCGACCCGGAAACTGCCACGGCGGAGCAGGCGCGGTATATCGACCTGATCGCCCAGTACGCCGGCATCCTCGCCAATGCCGTCGACGCGCTATGCCGCGCAGCCCACGTGGTCATCCCCTCGCCAGAGGAGGCTCGGCCGTCGACCGTCCACCGTGCCGCGGAGCACCTCCCGAGCGAGCCACCGGCGCCAGCGGGCGTGCCGGAGCTGCTCGGCGCGATCCGGGCCACGACCCAAGGGGTCCGGCGCCTCTACGGGGTCGCTTCGACACGGGCATCGACCGCGCTGTCCCGCGCCACCAGCGTGTTCACGGGCGAGCTCACATCCACTGGCCCCCGTCAACGCGCAGGATCTTCCCCGTGATCCAGCTCGCCTCGTCCGAGGCGAGAAACACCACCGCCGCACCGATGTCGGCGGGCTCGCCGGCCCTGCCCAGAGGAATCCCCTGGAGGAGCGCCTCGCCCACGGCGCGAAGCATCCGTTCGCCCATGTCGGAACGCACCAGGCCCGGCGCGACACAATTGACCCGCACGCCGTCGGAGGCGACTTCGCGCGCAATGACCTTCGTCAGCACGTTCACGCCGGCCTTGGCAACGTAGTACGGCGCGCCCCCCGGCGCCGCGACATCGGCGCCGATCGAGGAAATGAACACCAGCGTGCCTCGACGGGTCACGAGGTGGGGCAGCACCGCCCGGGCGGTGAAGAAGGGACCGTCGAGGTCGGTCGCGAGCACGCGTCGCCACTCGGCGAGCGGCAACTCTCGCACCGTGGCAGGCCGGCTCGCGACGCCGGCATTCGCCACGGCGATGTCGAGGGCACCGAGCGTCGCCACGGTCTCCGCGACCGCGCGCTCGACCTGCTCGGCGTCCGCGACGTCTGCCTGAACCAGCGGCGCACGCCGGCCGAGCTCCCTCACGGTGCGCGCCGTGGCCTCGGCCTGCTCGCGACTCCGGTGGTAGAGAATCGCGACATCGGCGCCCTCGCGCGCAAGCGCGAGCACGATTCCCCGGCCGATCCCCCGGCCGCCGCCCGTGACGAACGCGCACTTCCCGTCGAGCTTGCCCATGGCTCGTCGCCCTGCGCCCCTCGTCCCCGGCCTCAGCCCTCCAGCGTCTCTCCCGAATCGGCGAGAATGGTCACGACGTCGTCGCGGACCTCGGCGAACCCCCCGCTGATCCGGACCCGCCCTGTCTTCGCGCCCTGCCGGTAGGCGAGCACCCCTGCCTCCAGGGTGGTCGCGAGAGCCGCATGCTTGGGAAGGATGCCGATCTCGCCGTACGCGCCCGGTGCGGTGACCTGGTCGACCTCCGCATCGAGCACGGCGCCCACCGGGGTGTAGAGTCGCAATCGCAGTCGCTCGGCCATTGCCGCGTCTCTCAGGCAGCGAGCTTGCGCGCTTTCTCGAGCACGTCGTCGATCGTACCGACCATGTAGAACGCCTGCTCGGGCAGCTCGTCGTGCTTGCCCTCGACGATCTCGCGGAACCCGCGGATGGTCTCCGAGAGGGGAACGTACACGCCTGGGAATCCCGTGAACTGCTCGGCCACGTGGAAGGGCTGCGAAAGAAAGCGCTCGATCTTCCGCGCCCGAGCTACGGTGAGCTTGTCGTCTTCGCTGAGCTCGTCCATGCCGAGGATGGCGATGATGTCCTGGAGATCCTTGTAGCGCTGCAGAATGCTCTGCACGGCCCGGGCCACCCGGTAATGCTCCTCCCCCACGATGCCCGGATCGAGGATGCGCGAGGTGGAGTCGAGCGGATCGACCGCGGGATAGATCCCTTTCTCGGCGATGCTGCGCGAGAGGACCGTCGTCGCGTCGAGGTGCGCGAAGGTGGTCGCGGGTGCGGGGTCGGTCAGGTCGTCGGCCGGAACGTAGATCGCCTGCACGGAGGTGATCGATCCCTTCTTCGTCGTCGTGATCCGCTCCTGCAGCTCGCCGATGTCCGTGCCGAGCGTCGGTTGGTAGCCGACGGCGCTCGGCATCCGGCCGAGGAGCGCCGACACTTCCGAGTTCGCCTGCACGAAGCGGAAGATGTTGTCGACGAAGAAGAGCACGTCCTTGCCCTGCTCGTCGCGGAAGTATTCGGCCACGGTGAGCCCGGTGAGGCCGACCCGCGCCCGCGCGCCCGGCGGCTCGTTCATCTGCCCGTAGACGAGCGCCGCGCGCGAGATGACGGGGTTGCCGTCCGAGAGCTTCGACTCCTGCATCTCCAGGTAGAGGTCGTTGCCCTCGCGGGTGCGCTCGCCGACCCCAGCGAAGACCGAGACCCCGCCGTGCTGCTTCGCGACGTTGTTGATGAGCTCCATGATGATGACGGTCTTGCCGACCCCCGCGCCCCCGAAGAGCCCGATCTTGCCCCCCCGCTGATAGGGCGCGAGCAGATCGACCACCTTGATCCCGGTCTCGAAGGCCTGCACCTGCGTGGCCTGATCCGTGAAGGCCGGGGTTTCGCGGTGGATCGCCCAGCGCGTGTCGCTGCGAATCGGCCCGCGCTCGTCCACTGGCTCGCCGATGACGTTCATGATCCGGCCGAGGGTGCCGTCGCCCACCGGCACCGCAATCCCGCTCCCGGTGTCCCGGACATCGGCACCGCGCACGAGGCCGTCGGTCGAGTCCATGGCGATCGTGCGGACCGTCTTCTCGCCGAGATGCTGCGCCACCTCGAGCACGAGATTCCACGGCTGGTCGCTGATGGCAGGGTTGGTGACCTGCAGCGCGTTGAAGATGGGCGGCAGGTCCCCCTCGGGGAACTCCACGTCGACGACGGGGCCGATGATCTGTAAGACGCGTCCAATACTCGGCATGGTGCGTGATTACCCTTTCAAGGCTTCGGCGCCGGACACGATCTCCATGAGCTCGGTAGTGATCGTCGCCTGGCGCGCCCGGTTCATCGAAAGCGTGAGTCGGTCGATCATGTCTGCGGCGTTGTTCGTCGCGCTGTCCATGGCCGTCATGCGGGCCCCGTGCTCGCTCGCGATCGACTCGAGCAGGGCCTGCATCAGGATCGCCTCCACGTAACGCGGCAGGAGCGCCGCGAGAAAGGCCTGCCGCGGCGGCTCGAAGATGTACTCTGGCCCTCTCACTTCCTCTGCGGGCGGCGCGACCGGCAGCAGCGGCGCGACCGTCGGAATCTGCGAGATCGCCGAGCGGAACCGGCTGTAGAGCACGTAGACCGCGTCGGTTTCTGCCGCCGTGAAGCGCGCCATGAGCACGCGCGCCAGGTCGCGAGCGACGTCGAGGGGCGGACGCGTTGCGACCTGCTGGCGCTCCGCGAGCAGCGCCACGTTGCGGCGCCGGTAGTACTCGATGCCCTTGCGCCCGACGACCGCCAGCGCGACCTGCGTTCCGGATCGCTGGGCGACGAACGCCTGGGCGAGGCGCAGCAGGTTCGCATTGTACCCGCCGCACAGCCCGCGGTCGCCGGTGATCAGGAGCAGATCTGCCCGGTGCTCGGGGCGCCGCGCGAGCAAGGGGTGCGCTTCGGCGCCGAGCTCGCCCACCACCGCGGCGAACATCTCGGTGAGCTTCGACGTGTACGGCCGCGCCCGCTCGGCGTTCTCCTGGGCGCGCCGGAGCTTGGCCGCCGCGACCATCTTCATGGCTTTGGTGATCTGCTGGGTCGAGCGCACCGTCGCGATGCGCTTCCGCAGGGCTTTGAGGCTCGGCATGCCGCGTCAGACCGCGAAGTGCGCGTCGAAGTCAGCGAGCGCCGCATCGAGGCGCTGCACCACCTCGTCTGTCAGCTCCTTCCGATCGCGAATGAGCGCGAGGACTTCCGGGTGTTTGGCTTCGAGGAAAGCATAGAGCTCTCGCTCGTACCGCTGGACCGCGCTGGTCGGGATCGGGTCGAGGTGGCCATTCACCGCCGCGTAGATGATCGCGATCTGCTTCTCGACCGGCAGCGGCTGGTACTGGCCCTGCTTCATGACCTCCACGAGCCGCTCGCCGCGGTCCAGCTGCCGCTTGGTCGCCGCGTCGAGGTCCGAGGCGAACTGGGCGAAGGCTGCCATGGCACGGTACTGCGCGAGCTCGAGCCGCAACGGACCCGCGACTTTCCGCGTGGCCTTCACCTGCGCGTTCCCACCGACACGGGACACCGAGATGCCGACGTTGAGCGCCGGGCGAACGCCCGCGTAGAACAGATCGGTCTCGAGAAAGATCTGGCCATCGGTGATCGAGATCACGTTCGTGGGAATGTAGGCCGACACGTCGCCCGCCTGCGTCTCGATGATGGGCAACGCCGTGAGCGATCCGCCTCCCTGCTCGTTGCTCATTTTCGCCGCACGCTCGAGCAGGCGCGAGTGGAGATAGAAGACGTCGCCCGGGTAGGCCTCGCGACCCGGCGGACGGCGCAGAAGCAGCGAGAGCTGGCGGTAGGCCGCGGCCTGCTTCGAGAGGTCGTCATAGATGACCAGGGCATGGCGCCCGCTGTCGCGGAAGTACTCGCCCATGGTGCAGCCGCTGTAGGGCGCAATGAACTGCAGCGGGGCGGGATCGGACGCGGACGCCACGACCACCGTCGTGTACGCCATCGCCCCGTGCTTCTCGAGCTTGTCCACCACCTGCGCGACCGTCGACCGCTTCTGGCCGATGGCCACGTAGAAGCACTGCACGTCGCCGCCGCGCTGGTTGATGATCGTATCGATCGCGACGGCTGTCTTGCCGGTCTGCCGGTCGCCGATGATCAGCTCGCGCTGCCCGCGACCGATCGGGATGAGCGCATCGATGGCCTTGATGCCGGTCTGCAGCGGCTCTTTGACGGGTTGGCGGGCGACGATCCCGGGCGCCTTGAGCTCGATGCGCCGGCGGTGGGGGGTCTCGATCGGCCCTTTCCCGTCGATCGGCTGGCCGAGGGCGTTGACCACCCGGCCGAGGAGCGCCTCACCCACCGGGACCTCGGCGATCCGGCCCGTACGGCGAACTTCGTCACCCTCCTTGACCAGGGCGGCGTCTCCCATGATGGCCGCGCCGACATTGTCCTCCTCGAGGTTCAGCGCTAGGCCGTAGATGCCGTGCGGGAACTCGATCAGCTCGCCCGCGGCGACCTTGTCGAGACCATAAATGCGCGCGATCCCGTCACCGGCGGACAGGACCACCCCGGTCTCGCGGACTTCCAACTGTTTTTCGTACTCCCGGATCTGCTCGCGAATGATGTCGCTGATCTCCGCGGCGCGGATCTGCATGGACATGACGTTCCCCCTGCGCCGAGACGGCCGTCAGGCCCGCTCCCCGGCGATCTGCTTCTCCAGCCGTGCGAGCTGCGTGCGCACGCTGCCGTCGTACACTGTACCTCCCGCCTGAAGCACCACGCCCCCGAGGAGCCCCGGATCGGTCTCCGTGGTCACCAGGACCTCGCCCCCGACCAATCGCGCAGCCAACTCCGTGAGCGCCTGTCGGGCGGCAGGCCCGAGCGGCATCGCACTGCGCACGCGGACCCGCGTACGCCCGAGACTGGCGTCGACCAGAGCCTCGTAGGCACGCAGCACTTCAGGCAAGACAGACAGCCGTTCGCGGTCAGCCAACAGCCGAACGAGGTTCCCGACGTGCGCCGAGAGCCCGAGCGCCGCGACCACGTCGCCCGTGACGCGCCGGCGCACCCGCGCGTCGATGCCGGGGTTCAAGACGACCGCCCGCAGCCGGGGATCGCTGAACGCGCTGGTGGCCGTGGCGAGCTCGTCGCGCACGCCATCGAGCGCATTGCCTTCGCGCGCCAGGGCGAGCAGCGCCCGCGCGTACCGTCGCGCGACGCTGCCCGTCACGCGGCGACTCCCGCCCGCTCGACAAAGTCCTGGACGAAGCGCTCGTGATCGTCCGGGGTCAGCGCTTCGCCGATCAGCTCCGTCGCCCGCCGGATGGCCTCGCTCGCCACCTCCGCCCGCACCTCCCGGGCAGCCATCGCAGATTCCTGCTCCGCCAGCAGGCGAGCGTCGTCCCGGAGCCGGGTGCTCACCTGGCGCGCCTGCTCGAGGATCGCCGCGCGCTCTCGCTCCGCGGCCTCCCGCATGTCCGCTTTCAGGCGCTGCTGGATGGCTGGCAGCGCCTCCAGCTCGCGGGCGATCTCGGCGCGCAGGGCGGCGGCCTCGGCGCGCGCTCTGGCGCCGGCCGAGAGCGCCTCCCGAATTCGCTCGGTGCGCGCACGGAAGTACTCGCGGACCGGCCCGCGGAGCAGGCGCCAGGCGACGGCCGCGAACAGGACGAAGTTGATCGCGGGAAAGAGCAGGTCGCCAAGACCTGGCTCGTGCGTCACGCCGTGCTCTGTCATGATCGGACGGGCCGCCCTAGAACGACCCGTGCGACCTCCCGTGCCAGGGCATCGACCTCGCCGTGCAGGCTGCGCCGTGCCGCAGCGATGTCTTCGGCGATGCGGGCCCGCGCCGCGCGGAGCGTCTGCTCGGCATCTGCTGTGGCCTCCTCGATGAGCCGGCGCTGCTCCTGCTCCGAGGCCCGGAGGATTTCCTGGACCTCCCGCTGTGCCTCGAGCCGTGCCTGCGCGAGGGCCTGCTCGTGCTCCCGCCGCAGGCGGGCAGCCTCCTCGCGCACGGCTCGCGCCTCGGCCAGGGCTCCTTCCGAACGTCGCGTGCGCTCGCGCACCACGGCGAGCGCCGGGTCGAACCACCACCGCTTCAGTACGAGCCACAGCACCGCGAAGAGAACAATCTGATACACGAGGGAAATATCGAGCTGTAGCATATCCGTCGTCGATCGGGCCGCGCGCTACTTTGCGGCGCCTTCCGCCTGCGCTCGTCCGCCTTCGCTGCGCTCCTCCTTGTGGAACGGCGCGAGCTTGCGTTCCTTCTCACCCCGGACGGGGGGCTCAGGAGCGACCCCCGCGGCGGCCTGCGCCGTCGTCCCCATGGTACACTGGCCCTCGAAGACGACACCCTCGTGGATGACGAGGCTCGGTGTGACGATGTTCCCGATCAGACGGCCCGGCGCGCGGATCTCGAGCCGTTTGCGTGCCGTGACATCGCCCGTCACCCGTCCCTGGATCACCACCGCGTTGCCGCTGATCTGCGCCATCACCACCGCGGCCTCGCCGATGGTCAAGGTGTCCTGGGCCGTGATCTCGCCTTCGACGTGACCCTCGATCCTCACCGGCCCCTCGAAGGCGAGCTTCCCCGTGATCCGGCTCCCTTTGCCGAGAAACGCGCTTGTGGCTCCCGCATCGCCGCTGCTCGGACGCGGCGCGCCCTCGCGCGGGGCTGGAGGCGCGCTTTCCGCCAAGGGGCCGGCCACCAGGGGCGGTACGCCCAGGCTCCGGTCGCTCCGCTCTCGATCTTTTCCAAAAATCGCCATCGCCGTACTCCGAGGAGTCCCGACCGACGACCGCCTATCCGGCGACCGACCTGGAACCCGCAGCTTCTACCACCGCTTGAAACGGTGAGTCAAAACACGCCGGGCCCCGGCGCCGGGTGCCCGCCTCGCAGACGGGCGAGGAGCCCGTCGAGCTGGTCGAGCGAGTAGAAGTCGATCTCGATTGTCCCCCCCTTGGCCCGCGGGACGACACGGACGCGAGTCCCGAGCGCTCCCGTGAGCTCTTCGGCGAGGGCCTGCCAGTGGACATCACCCTGGGCCGGCATGGCCCGCGCCCCGGTCCCGCGCGCCTGCCGTCGCGCCGCGGCGCGACGCTCCGCCTCGCGCTTCGGAAGGCGCCCGACCGCGATCTCGCGGGCGAAGTCGATCTGCGCCTGCGGCCCATCGAGCTGCAGCACGGCCCGGGCATGCCCTGCCGTCAATTCGCCCCGAGCGAGCTGCGCCTTGACGGTGTCGGGCAAGCCGAGCAGTCGCAGGGCGTTGGCAATGGCGGGACGACTCTTGCCGACCCGCTGAGCAATCTCGTCCTGCGTGAGCCCATGGAGGTCCATCAGCTGCCGGTACGCCTCGGCCTCCTCGAGGGGTGTCAGGTCCTCGCGCTGGAGGTTCTCGATCAAGGCCAGCTCGAGTCGCTGTGGCGGCGCCTCGGCGTCGCGCACCACAACCGGCACCTCGGTCAGGCCAGCCCGCTGCGCCGCCCGCCAGCGTCGCTCGCCGGCGATCAGCTCGTAGCCGTCGGGCAGCCGACGAACCAGCAGCGGTTGCAGCAGGCCGTGGCGGCGGATCGAGGCCGCGAGACTGTCGAGACTCTCCTCGTCGAAGTGGCGGCGGGGCTGTGCCGGGTTCGGCGCGATGGCCTCCACTGGCACGATGGTCGCCCCGCCGGGTGCCGCCGCGCGCGGCGACGCTTCCACGGCAGCGGAGGGCGCCACCGCCATGCCGGGCCCACCGCCTGCGTCCCCCGACCGCTTCCCGCCCGATGGCAGCAGCGCATCGAGCCCCCGACCCAGCGCTCGTCGCATCGTCATTTACCTCTGTAGCTCACTCTCTAGAAATACTTGCCACGTCCGTCTCGCTCGCTGGCTGGCCTGCGGCACCGTCCCCGAGCGTCTGCGCCCTGCGGAGCTCCTCGGCGAGCGCGCGATACGCCAGCGCGCCACGCGAGCTCGGGTCGTAAAGCAGCACCGGCTTGCCGTGACTCGGGCTCTCCGAGAGCCGCACGTTGCGTGGAATCACCGTCTCGAAGACGATGGGCCCGAAATGGGCCCGCACCTCGGCCTCGACCTGTCGGGCGAGGCTGTTGCGCCCGTCGAACATGGTCAGCACGAGACCATCGAGTGTCAGCTGGGGATTGAGCACCTCCCGCACGCGGCGCACGGTATCGAGCAGGGCGGTCAAGCCTTCGAGGGCGTAGTATTCCGTCTGCAACGGCACCAGAACGCCATCGGCAGCGACCAGGGCGTTCACCGTGAGCAAGCTGAGCGACGGCGGGCAATCGACGAGCACCCATTCGTAGCGCTCCCGGAGGGGTCGGAGCGCCTCGCGCAGACGATGCTCCCGACGAGGCAGGTTGACCAGCTCGATCTCCGCGCCGACAAGATCACGGGTTGCTGGCAGGAGCTCGAGGAGGGGGATCTCCGTCGGTCTGACGGCAGCCTCGGAGCGGACGCGCTCGAGCATCGACTCGTAAATCGAAACCACACCCTCGCTTCCTGATACTCCCAGGCCTGTCGTCGCACTGCTCTGGGGATCGACGTCGACAAGCAGGACAGAGGACCCGCCGAGCGCGAGGGCGGCGCTCAGGTTCACCGCGGTGGTCGTCTTGCCAACCCCTCCCTTCTGATTCGCCACCGCGACTATACGGCCCATTCGCACCCCTCCCCCGGTGACTCGCTGATCACGACGCTCCCGTTGGCGTCTAGCACGGCGACGTTTCCCGGGAAACACGGCGGAACACGAAGAGGGCGCGCGACTCGCCGTCGAGCAGCTCGTACTGCTGCGTCCGAGCGAGCACGAGCCCGAAGCGCACCGGCAGCTCGGCTGCTCGCGCTTGCTGCCGAGGCGTTTGCATGGCAACGATCTCGCCCCCCGGGGCGAGCAGGGGGAGCGCGAGCGGCAGGAACTGCTCGATCCTGAGCGCACGGCCAGTTATCAGCCTGGCCCGACGCCCCCACTCGGCCACCACGTCCTCGGCGCGGGCATTTACCACGTGCACCTCCGGTAGCGGGACTGTCCGCGTGACCTCCGCGAGAAAGCTCGCCTTGCGCCGCCGAGCCTCGACGAGGACCACTGCTAGGTCGGGCCGCAAGCAGGCGACGACAACGCCCGGCAAGCCTGCACCACTGCCGATATCGATGACCGGGCCGCTCGTTGGCAACAGCGGCCCCAGCGCGAGGGCATCGACGATATGCTTTCGCAGCAGGACGCTCCGCGCACGCTCCCCGGTCAGCCGGAACCGACGCCCCCAGAGCTCGAGCACACCGAGATAGCGACCGACACGATCGAGAAACGCCTCGTCGATCGTGATGCCGAGACGAGCGCCCCCTTCCCGCAGGGTCTGCTGCTCCGCCTCGTCGAGACGCAGGACCACTCCTTCGCCGCCAGGCGTGCCGCAGGATCAGTACAGCGGCCGTCGCCGCCTCGGCGTAGGAGCTCGCGCCGGGGCGATGACGACGTGGCGCTCATCGCCCTCGCCCTCGCTGGCCGTGAGCACATCCGTTGTCTCCCGCAACGCCAGATGCACCAACCGTCGGTCGCGAGCACTCATGGGCGCCATGGCAACGGGGCGCCCCGTTTCCCGGACCCGCTGTGCGAGCTGCAGCGCCATGTGGGTGACCTGCTGCTCGCGGCGGCTCCGGTACTCCTCCATGTCGAGCACGACGCGGCCCTCGGTCGGTCGCCCATCCCTGAAGACGATCCGGTTGACCAGGTGCTCGATCGCGTCGAGGGTCTGTCCGTGGTGCCCGATGACCCGGCCAGCGCCCTCGCCCTCGATCACGAGCTTGATCGTCCCGGGGTCACTGGTAGGGTCTACGCGAACACGGCAGCCCTCCGCTAGGTCTGCGAGAATCCGGGCCAGGATCCCCTGTGCAAGCTCGAGGCGATCCATGGCTGTGCTGGAGGATGTTTCCCGGGAAACATCCTGGAGACCAGTGGGCTGCTCGGCATCGCGGGGCTCGCTCTCGGCCTGCTCTCGCTCTTCGACGGTTCCCATGGACCGATGTCCCCCTGTCAGGTCGCGCGCAACATCCAGTACTGCTGGGCGATGGTGAGGAGATTGTTGACCAGCCAGTAGAGCACAAGCCCAGCGGGGAAGTTGATGAACATGAAGGTGAAGATGACCGGCATGATCATCATGATCTTCTGCTGGGTCGGATCGCCTTGCTGCGGAGTGAGCCATTGCTGGGCCAGCATACTCGCTCCCATGAGCAAGGTGAGCACCGGGATGCCGATGCCGCCTATCATGAGCCGGTCAGGTGCCGAAAGATCGTCGATCCACAACATGAAGGGCGCATGGCGCAGCTCGATCGCATGGATCAGCGCGTTGTAGAGCCCAACGAAGATCGGAATCTGCAGCACCATGGGCAGACAGCCGGAGAGCGGGTTGACCTTGTGGCGCTTGTACAGCTCCATGATGCGTTTTTGCAGCTCGGCCTGATCGTCCTTGAAGCGCTCCCGGAGCTGCAGCATCTCGGGTTGGAGCTGCTGCATCGCCTTCATGCTCTTAAACGACGTTTGTGTGAGTGGAATCGTCACGACCTTCACCAAGGTCGTCAGAACAATGATGTCGAGTCCGTAGTTGCCGGTAACGCGGTGCAATAGCTCGAGGAGCACGAGGAGCGGAATGGCGATGAACCAGAACCATCCGTAATCGACGACGCGGGCCAGATCGTGGCCGAGGCCAAGAAGAGTTCGCCGCTCCTTCGGACCGAAAAAGAGCTCGAACGCGTAACGGCCTCGGCCTTCGGCCGCCGCGTCCACTCGCACGACTGGTGTGTCTTCCAGCGTGCCCATCACGACGCGGGCTGTCCCCTCGCGGGGCATCGCCAGAGCAGCGAAGTACTGCGCCGCGAAGCCACCCCACATGGCCTGGTCCACGGGCGGGACCGCGTCTGCCAGCTCGGAGAGATCTCGTTCCTTCAGCTTCCCACCCGCCAGGGTGACGACGCGCTCCTGGCCCGAGTACTGGCCACCAGCGGCTCCCTCCGGGGCGATCGGCACCAACACGAGGCCAACGGGTTGTCCCGGGGCGTCAACCTGCAGCTCGAAAAGGTAGCTGCTGCCACGGAACCGGAGCCGCTTTGCGATAGCGGAGCCATCGGCGCGCACGCCTTGGAAGGTCACCTCACCCTCTTGATCCGCGGTCAGCACCAACCGCTCCCGATCGGCTGTGTACGCAATCGCCGCGTCCGTCGCGTCGGCGCCAAGCTGCAGCGTGAGGGGGAAGGCTGTCCGCTGGCCATCCACCAGGTTGAGCGGCGGGCTGTCTCGGTGCACCGAACGGCGGTAGCGCTTGAGCTCGAACCCGATCAGCCGTGCACCCGTGGTCGTGAGCGTGGCGCGGAAAACATCCGTCTCGACGATGACCGTCGGAGCCTCGCCTGCCGGGACCTTGAGACTGCCCTCGGGGACGGCAGATCCTGCCGTCGGCATCGGTGTGGCCTCGGCGCGCGTCTTCGCGTCCTCGGGGGCCTGAGGAACAGGCGCGCTCGCGGGAGGCGTCGGCACGGACTGCGGCACTTGGTACCGTCGGACCACCAGCTCCTGGTAGAGCACGAGCAGCAGGAGGGAGAGGCCCACAGCGATCCAGACGCGCTGCTGGTCCATGGTCAGCTGCCTTTTCCGGGTACCGGGTCGAAGCCACCAGGGTGCCAGGGGTGACACCGGCCGATTCTCCGCAAGGCCAGCACGACACCTCGGCGACAGCCGTGCGTCCGAACAGCCTCGATCGCGAACTCCGAGCAACTCGGGAAGAACCGACACGAGGGTGGCAGCAGCGGCCGCAGGACCCGTTGGTAGGCCCGGAGCAGCACCACCAGGGCCTTGCTCGCCGCGCCAGCGAGGGGCGGATGTTCAGCGCCGCGCGGCAAGGGCAAAGGCCCGCTCGAGCTGCTGTGCGGTCTCGGCATAGCGCAGGGTTGCCGCACCCGGTTTGGCAATCACGAGAAGCTCCACGATTGTCCCCAGCGCGAGCCGGCGCAGGCGGAACACTTCGCGCACGAAGCGCTTGACCCGGTTGCGTTCCACCGCGCCCCCGACGCGCGAGCTCACCGTCACCCCCAGCCGCGAGAGCTCCCCGGTGCCGGGCCTGCTGATCACGACGAAATGCGGCGTATGGTGCCGTCGCCCCTCGCGCTGCAGGCTCAGGAACTCCCGACGCCGGCGCAGTCGAACGGCTTTGGGAAAGCCGTACGCGGCCGCCACAGACTCACCCGGGCTGCTTGGGAGGAATCGAGACGGTGAGGCGCTTGCGTCCCTTCGCCCGCCGCCGCTTGAGCACCTGGCGACCGCCCGCACTCGCCATCCGCGCCCGAAAGCCGTGCGTGCGTTTCCGGCGCCGGTTGCTCGGCTGATAGGTCCGTTTCATCCGAAACGGCAATCACTCCCATGGGAGCTTCGACGTGTCAATTGCTCCGCGCTGTCAGTCGAGCTCGGCCCTGAGCGGTCGCGCCAGCAGATCCGCGACGGCTTGCCGGGGATCCTTGTCCTCGTAGAGCACCAGCCGCATCTGCTCCGCGATGGGCATTTCGACCCCGACCGCCTGCGCCAGCTCGCAGACCGACCGCGTATTGCGCACGCCCTCGGCGACCTCGTGCAGATCGGCGAGGATGACCCGCAGCTTCTCGCCCTTGCCGAGTCGCAGGCCGACCGAGCGGTTCCGCGAGAGATCTCCGGTGCACGTGAGCACGAGATCGCCGAGGCACGAGAGACCGTAGAGCGTCTGCGGCCTGGCACCCAGGCGGATGCCCAGCCGGGAAATCTCGGCCAGGCCCCGCGTGATCAACGCCGCGCGCGCATTGTGTCCGAAGCCAAGCCCATCGCTCACTCCTGCGGCCAGCGCGATGACGTTTTTTACCGCCCCGCCGATCTCGACGCCCACGACGTCCGTCGAGGTGTAGACCCGGAACTTCCCGCCGGTGAACAGCCGCTGCACCAGCTCGGCCACCGCGAGCGTTTCCGCGGCCGCCGTCACTGCCGTTGGCATCCCCGCGGCCACCTCGCGGGCAAAGCTCGGTCCGGAAAGCACCGCGATACGGGACGCGTGAGCTGGCCCGAGCGTCTCGGCGAGCACCGCCGACATCGTCCTGGAGCTTCCCTCCTCGATGCCTTTCGCCACGGACACAACGACCGGCGATCCCGTCACCAGCGAGCGCAGCGTCTCGGCCGCCGGGCGAACCGCATGCGACGGCACGGCCACGACGATCACCTCGGCCACCCGAACTGCCGTCTCCAGGTCTGGGAGGACCCGGAGATTCGGCGGGAAGATGAGCCCAGGATGCACAGCGCGATGCTGCCCGTCACGCGCGAGCGCGGCGAGCAACTCGGCGTTCGCATCCCAGAGCTGCACCGTATGCCCGAGCCCGGCGAGATGCAGTGAAAGGGCGGTTCCCCAGGCCCCGGCGCCGAGGACGGTGACCGTCGCCGCCATGCGGCGCTGACCCTTGCCGCAAGCCGTCTTGCGGCGCAAGCCCTGGCGCCTACGGCGCTCCGCTCGAGCCCTCGTCGCTGCCCGCTCCGCTCCCGCTGTCCGTTTCCTCGTCGCGCTCGGCCAGCCGCGCGACCGACGCCACCCGTTCCCCCTCCTCGAGATCGATCACGCGCACTCCTTGCGTGTTGCGGCCGATCACGCGCAGCTCCCGGGCACGGAAGCGGATGACCTTCCCCCCGCTCGTGACCAGCATCAGTTCGTCGTCGTCCGTGACCATGTGGACCGCGATGACCCGCCCGGTACGCGGGGTGGTCTTCATGGTGATGATCCCTTTGCCGCCGCGGTGCGTACGCCGGTACTCGTCCATGCCCGTGCGCTTGCCGTAGCCCTTCTCCGACACGGCCAGCAAGGTGGCCCCCGGCTCCACGAGATCGATGGCGACCACCGCGTCGCCCTCATCGAGCTTCATGCCGACCACGCCGTAGGTCGAGCGCCCCATGGGCCGGACCTCGCTCTCGTCGAAGCGGATGGCCTGCCCTGCGGCCGTCGAGAGAATGACCTCGCGCGATCCGTCCGTCAGCCGGACCCCGACGACCTCGTCCCCCGTCTCGAGCGCGATGGCAATGAGCCCCGAGGGGCGAGGCGCAGAGTACGCCATCAAGTCGGTTTTCTTGATCAGCCCTCGTTTGGTAGCGAACAGCACATAGTGATGCTCGCGAAATTCCCGGACAGGGAGAAATGCGGTCAGCTTCTCGTCTGGCTTCAGTGCCAGAAGATTCGTCACGGCCCGGCCCCGCGCTGCCCGTCCCGCCTGCGGAATCGCGTGCACCTTGAGCCAGTACACCTTGCCCGTGCTGGTGAAGCACAGGAGATAGGCATGGGTCGAGGCGACGAAGAGATGCTCGACGAAATCCTCGTCGCGCGTGGTGGCCCCGATTTTCCCTCGTCCCCCCCGCCGCTGCGCACGGTAGAGGCCGACCGGGTTCCGTTTCACGTACCCGCCGTGGGAGATCGTCACTACCATGTCCTCTTCGACGATGAGATCCTCGACGGAAATCGACCCCACCTCGCCCACGAGCTTCGTCCGCCGCTCGTCCCCGAAACGATCCCGCACGGCGGCGAGCTCCTCGGCGACGATCCGCGACACCTCGCGCTCGTCCCCGAGAATCTGCCGATAACGCGCGATCTGCTGCTCGACCTCCGCGTACTCCTGGACGATCTTCTCCCGCTCGAGGCCCGTGAGGCGCTGCAAGCGCATGTCGAGGATGGCCTGTGCCTGGATCGGCGAGAGCGTCAGGGCGGCCATGAGCTCGCTGCGCGCGGTCGGGGGATCGGGCGCCCGGCGAATCATCTGGATGACGGCGTCGAGGTGCTCGACCGCGACCTTGAGGCCGGCGAGCACGTGCAGCCGCTCTTCGGCCTTCCGCAGCTCGTACGCCGTCCGGCGCACCACGACCGTGCGACGGTGGCGCAGGAACACCTCGAGGGCCTCCTTCAAGGTCAACACGCGGGGGCGTCCGTCGACGATCGCCAGCATGTTCACCCCGAAGGATTCCTGCAGCGGCGTGTGCTTGTAGAGCTGATTCAGGAGGACCTCGGCCACGGCGTCTCGCTTGAGCTCGATCACGATACGCATCCCCTGGCGGTCGGACTCGTCCCGCAGGTCGGCGATGCCGTCGAGCTTCTTGTCGTTCACCAGCTCGGCGATCCGCTCGATGAGACGCGCCTTGTTCACCTGGTAGGGAATCTCGCTCACCACGATCGAGGCGCGGCCTGTCTTTTCGTCGGTTTCGATCTCCGCCAGCGCCCGGACGGTCAGGATGCCCCGGCCCTCGGCATACGCCTCGCGGATCGCCTGCTGTCCGCAGATAAAGCCCGCGGTCGGAAAGTCGGGACCGGGAATGTACTGCATGAGCTCATCGACGCCCAGAGCAGGGTTGTCGATGAGCGCGATGAGGGCGTTGCAGACTTCCCGCAGATTGTGGGGCGGGATGTTCGTCGCCATCCCGACCGCGATGCCCGCCGCGCCGTTGATCAGCAGATTCGGGATCCGGCTCGGCAGCACGAGCGGCTCGCGCGTGGAGTCGTCGAAGTTCGGGCCGAAGTCCACGGTCTCCGCCTCGATGTCCGCGAGCAGCTCCTCGGCCAGGGCGGTGAGGCGACATTCGGTGTAACGATACGCCGCCGGGGGGTCGCCGTCGATGGATCCGAAATTCCCCTGGCCGTCGATCAGGGGGTACCGCACGCTCCAGTCCTGGGCCAGGCGCACGAGGGCATCGTAGACCGCGGAGTCGCCATGCGGATGGTAGCGCTTGAGCACCTCGCCGACGACGCCCGCGCACTTCGAATAGCGCCGATTGTGGAGCAATCCTTCGTTGTACATCGCGTAGAGGATGCGGCGATGGACTGGCTTGAGCCCGTCGCGCGCATCCGGCAGCGCGCGCGACACGATGACGGACATGGCGTAGTCCATGAAGGACTGCCGCATCTCGTCCTCGATGTTGACGGGAATGCGTTGTGGCTGGTGCTCCATCGCCCGCCTCGCTACCGCTGCCGCAGCGTCATGCGCCCGGCGTCACACATCGAGGTTCCGCACGTTCAAGGCGTTCTCTTCGATGAACTTCCGCCGCGGCTCGACCTCGTCGCCCATGAGCGTAGAGAAGATGATGTCGGCCTCGACCGCATCCTCGATCTTCACCTGGAGGAGCGTCCGGCTCGCGGGGTCCATGGTGGTTTCCCACAACTGGGCGGGATTCATCTCGCCGAGTCCCTTGTAGCGCTGAATTTCCAGCCCCTTGCGCGCCTCGGCCATCAGGCGCTCCAGGGCGTGCTGCAAGCTCGGTACGCTCTCCTGCTGGCCAGCCGCCTCGAGCGTGAACGGTGGATCCCCTGCCGCGGCGAGCTCGCGCGCCAAGCGGTGCGCCTCGTCGTACTCGGCGCTCGCGAGGAGCTCGCGATCGACGACGGTCTGCGACGACTGCCCGTTGGCCTTGGCGTGCACGACCAGGCGAAAACACGCATGCTCGCGATCCTGCTCGAGATCGTAGCTCAGCGGCAGGAGCTCCGGGGCCGCCACGCGCAGGTAGCGCTCGGCCGCTGCCACCGCCGCGCCCAGTGCGGGCTCGTTCGCCAGCACGGCCGCTTCGAAACCCTCCTGCCGCGCGAGGGCGTGCGCAATCCAGCGATTGCGTCCCTTGCGCTCGATCACCGCGAGCACCTTGTCGAGCCGCATGACCTTCTTGACGAGGTGCTTCAGCGGCGCGCCACTGAGCACCGGTCCTCCCTCGCCCCGCAAGCGTAGGTCGGCGGCCCCGAGCTCGATCAGGTGGTCCTCCATCGCCGCCTCGTCCTTGAGATACTGCTGCGATTTGCCGCGTTTGACGCGATAGAGGGGCGGCTGCGCGATGAAGAGATGCCCCGCCTCGATCAGCTCCTGGAAGTGCCGGTAGAAGAAGGTGAGCAGGAGGGTGCGGATGTGGGCCCCGTCGACGTCGGCATCGCACATGAGGATGATCGTGTGGTAGCGGAGCTTGCTGAGATCCTTGTCCTCCTTGCCGATGCCGGCGCCGAGGGCGGTGATCAGCACCTGGATCTCCTGGGACGAGAGCATCTTGTCGAAGCGCGCCTTCTCGACGTTGAGGATCTTCCCGCGCAGCGGCAGGATCGCCTGATTCTGCCGGGACCGCCCCTGCTTGGCCGATCCGCCGGCCGAATCCCCCTCGACGATGAACAGCTCCGACCGTGCCGGGTCGCGTTCCTGGCAGTCCGCGAGCTTCCCCGGCAGCGAGCTGCCCTCGAGCGCCCCCTTGCGGCGGGCGAGCTCCTTCGCCTTGCGTGCCGCCTCGCGCACGCGCGCGGCCTCGATCCCCTTCGCCAGGATCCGGCGCGCCTCGGCGGGATGTTCTTCCAGGTAGATCCCCAGACGATCGTTCACGAGCGTCTGCACGATCGACTTGACCTGCGTGTTGCCCAGCTTGGTCTTCGTCTGCCCCTCGAACTGGGGCTCGGGCACCTTGACGCTGATCACGGCCGTGAGCCCCTCGCGCACGTCCTCCCCCTGGAGCCCTTCGTCGTCCTTCTTGAGCAGACCGTTGGCGACGGCATAGCTGTTCAGCGTGCTGGTCAACGCGGCCCGGAAGCCAATGAGGTGCGTTCCGCCCTCGACGGTGTTGATGTTGTTGGCGAAAGCATAGACGTTTTCCGTGTAGCTCTCGTTCCACTGCATCGCGATTTCGACGTCCACGCCATCGCGCGTCCCCTGGAGGTAAATCACGTCGGGGTGAAGCGGTGTCTTCGTGCGGTTCAGATGCTCCACGAAGGACACGATGCCCCCCTCGTAGTGGAAGGCATGTTGTTTATGATCCCGCTCGTCGGTGATCGTGATGCGGACGCCGCGATTGAGGAACGCCAGCTCGCGCAGGCGCTGCGAGAGGATGTCGAAGCTGAGATCCGTCGTCTCGAAGATCAGTGGGTCGGGTTTGAAGGTGATCTTCGTCCCGCGATGGTCCGTGACCCCGGTGGCCTCGACCGGCCCGAGCGGCTCGCCCCGCCGGTAGTGCTGCTCGTAGACCTTGCCGTCGCGGCGGACCTCCATGTGCAGGCTCTCCGAGAGCGCATTCACCACGGAGATCCCCACGCCGTGCAGCCCGCCCGAGACCGTGTAGGCTTTCTTGTCGAACTTCCCTCCGGCGTGGAGCTTCGTCAACACTACCTGGGCAGCGGAGACGCCTTCGGTGGGGTGCGTTTCGACCGGAATTCCCCGGCCGTCGTCATCGACCGTCACGCTCGCATCGATGTGGATCGTGACGTCGATGCGCGTACAGTAGCCAGCGAGCGCCTCGTCGATCGAGTTGTCGACGACCTCGAAGACCAGATGGTGCAACCCGCGATCGCTCGTATCCCCGATGTACATGCCGGGCCGCATCCGGACGGCCTCCAGCCCTTCGAGGACCTTGATCTCCTGGGCTCCGTAATTGCTAGGCGTCGTACTCATGGGCACACGGCGGCGAACAGCGATGTATACCCCGGCTGTGCGGGGGACGCTACCCGACCGGCCGACCTCAGAGCCGCATCGGCATGAGAATATACGTGTAGGTCGGATCCTGCGAGCCGCGGATGACCGCGGGACCGCTTTCGTCGCTGAGCCCGAGCTCGATCGTGTCGCCAGGAGCGTGCGCCGCGAGAATGTCGAGCAGGTATCGACTGTTGAAGCCCACCACCAGGGGCTCGCCGCTGTAGGCGATCTCCAGATCCTCGCGGGCCTCGCCGAGATCCGGGTTGCTCGACGACAGCTCGACCAGGCCCGGCTCGAAGCGGAGCTTGATACCATGGGACCGCTCGCTAGCTAGCAAGGCCGTGCGCCGGAGCGCCGCCATGAACGCGTCCCGATCGAGCTGCGCCCGCACCCGCGGCACGCCGGCGGCGACCTGGCGATAGTCCGGAAACGCTCCCTCGATCAGTCGCATGAAAAAGGCCACCGTCGGCGTGCGGACCTGGACATCCTTGTCGCCGATCGTGAAGGTGATCTCCTGCTCGCCGGACTCGTCGAGGAGCTTCCGCACTTCGAGGAGCCCTTTCCGCGGCATGATCACGCTGCGCGTCAGGGCCACTTCCGGCAGCGCACGGTCGATCATCGCCAGGCGATGGCCATCGGTGGCCACCATGCGCAGCACGTTCGCCTCGGCCGCCTCCATGAAGACCCCGGAGAGATTGTAGCGCGTCTCGTCCTGCGACACGGCGAAGAGGGTCTTGTCGAGCATCTCCCGCAAGGTGCCCGTGGCCAGACGCACCGGCACGCGGCCACGCTCGGTCCCGAAAGGCAGCTCGGGAAAGTCCTTCGCGTCCAGACTGACGACCTTGAACCGCGAGCGCCCCACCAGGACTTCCACCCAGCCTGGGGAAGGCGACCGCAGGCGCAGGTCCTCGCCTGCCCCCTCCCGCGCGATGTCGAGCAGTTTGCGAGCGTTGACCGCCGCCGCGCCCTCGCGCGTCGCTGTCGCCGGGAGCTCGACGCGCATGCCCATCTCGAGGTCCGTCGCGGCCAGGGCGACGTGCCCGTCGGCCGCTGCGATGAGGGCCGTCGCGAGTATCGGCTGCGGCGAACGACGCTCGACCACCCCCTGTAGGAGGGAAAGCGCACGAACGAAATCCTCGCGCTTGACGGTTACCTCCATGCCCCACCTCGGCTGGCGCAGAGTTCCCCGACTATCCGCAGGATCGAAGACGTCGAAGTTTGCAGTTTTTTCAAGTCCGTCGTCGTCGTAGGACCTGTGGATACCGTGGACAGCGTTCCTGGACCGCGATTTCCCTAGTGGATCGCTCGTGGGATGTCCACAGCAGGCTTACGCGGGCGTGGGGCGGCGGAGCTCGGCCTCGAGGCGCTGGACCGTGCCCTGAAGCGCGACATCGTCCTTCAGCCGTCGCTCGATCTCGCGAATGGCGTGCAAGACGGTGGTGTGATCGCGCCCGAACAGCTCGCCGAGGCGGGGCAGCGAGGCGCCGAGGAGCCGCCGCGACAGGTACATGGCGACCTGGCGTGGCCGGGCAATGTGCCGATTGCGCCGGCTGGACTGCAGGTCTTCGGGGCGCAACGCCCAGTGTGCACAGACGGCCTGGGTGATCTGCTCGAAGGTGACGCGCGACGGGCGATTCGCCTGCAGCGTTTCGAGGACCTGGCGCGCGAAGTCGACGGTGATCGGCTGTCGCGCCAGCGAGGCGTGGGCGCCGAGCCGGCGCAGGCAGCCCTCGAGCTCGCGGACGTTCGAGACGAGCTGCTCGGCCAGCAGCAGCGCGACCTCGGGCGGCACGGGGATCCGCTCGAGCTCGGCTTTGCGTTCCACGATCGCCACCCGCGTTTCGATGTCCGGGGGCTGGATATCGGCAATCAGTCCCCATTCGAAGCGGTTGCGTAGCCGCTCCTCGAGCTTCGGGATGTCGCGGGGGAGGCTGTCGGCTGCCAGCACGATCTGTCGGCCGTGCTCGTGCAAGGCGTTGAAGGTATGGAAAAACTCCTCCTGGGTCCGTTCGCGGCCGGCCAGCTGCTGCACATCGTCGAGGATGAGCACGTCGACGGCACGGAAGCGCTGTTTGAATTCCTCCATGCGATCGCGCCGCAGGCTCGCAATCAGCGCGTTCATGAAGGCGTCGC
>Ga0209101_1000161_pt1 | contig 57271 bp, 33 predicted proteins | sample ConPoolayeCmetaG_FD_185481 | JGI IMG/M metagenome (GOLD analysis project Ga0209101, IMG submission 185481) | Hot spring microbial mat communities from California, USA to study Microbial Dark Matter (Phase II) - Cone Pool mat layer C metaG... ... | reverse complement strand
CGCTCCAGTCGGGCAGGTTCCCATGTGGGCTTTCCCTCCGCCGCTGCCTGTTCGGCCCGGGCCAAGACTGCCTCGTAGGCAAGCGAGGTGAAAGTCGTTACCAGGATGGTCCCTTTGGCGGTTTCCATCACGCCGGCGTCGCGGTCGTCGATTTCCGTATCCATGAGCACACAGGGCCAGCCCCAGGTTTTCCCCTCGTCATCCGACCGCATCATCTCCACCCGGCCAAAAGGACATACATGTTCCTCGCGCCCGCCCGAATACACCACAAGCAGTTGACCGTTCCGCCGCCGCGCCACGGTGGGCCAGCCGTGATACAAGTGCTGTTGATGAGATATCACCTTGGTTTCGAGGATATCCGCTTTCGCAACAGAGCGCCCGTTTTCGCCGGGCGCTTGGGCGCCGAGAGCAAACCGCCTGCCGAGCTGCAACCACACAGATGCCATGCCCATCGCGCCCGCAGCGCACAGAATTTGCCGGCGTGTCAGATACCTCATAGGATTTCCCCGATCGAATGCTACGGTGAACCCGGGTCGGAAGCAGGCAAGGGCGAGCCGAAACCAGCCAAAACAGAGGCCGAAACGCAACCGACGGCTCACCGCTACGGCCTGGGCTTTTCCTTGCCTTTGGCCTTGGCTTCCTCGCTGCGCCGCTTGTTTTCCTCGATTTGTTTGTCGGTGACCTTAGTAGCCAGAGAGGGTCTGGATTCCCGGATACCCTCGCCCGGTGATGGCGGGACGATCTGTTTTATCACGATGTCGTCGAACTCTACCACGCCGCCGCCCAGATAGGCGTATAGCATCACCCGTCCGTAGCGCGGCGTGTACTTGGTGTGCTTGGGGGTGAAGTCCTCGGTATGCACGTTCCACACGTTCTTCTCGCCCTTGAGGTTCATCTGTGCCCGATAGACCTCGCGCATCTGCTCGACCGTGGGAAGATATGCGCCCTTTGAAGTTCCGGCCGGTTTGCCCTGCGGGCCGGCGGCATACTCGGTCGGCAGGGTATCGTAGCACTTGATGAAGACTTTGCAGGCCGGGCCGTTGCTCCGCCAGCGACATTGAAAGCGGTACTTGGCATAAGCCTCGATGGGAAACGGCTCGCTGTAGTACATCACCCCTTCGTTGTCGCCCACGTTGGCGTCGAAGGTAAAGCGGATCACATAATTGCGGGGATTGCCTTCTTCGGCCGTCCAGCGAACCAGCCGTCCCAGCGGTTCCCGGTACTGGCCGCCCACCGGTTCCCAGCCCTTGGGCACGCCGCGTACGGCGGTCTGGAAGTCGCCGCCGGGCACGAGGTTCGGGTTTTTCTTCCAGTTTTCCTCGGCAAAGGCATCGACCGCTGGCGGCCCGGCCGGCATCCGCTCGTACAGTGCGTCGAGCATTTCCTTGATGTACAAATGGGGAATCTCGCTGACAGAGTTGGTGCGGGCAGTTTTATCGTAGATGACCTTCGGCTGGGGCTTGGCCGAAAAATCCACGCACTTGATCGTCAAATCGTACTCGTCGAAGGCCGCACCCGGGGCACGCTCCACGCTTCCCCAAATAGCAATATGTGCGCCGAAATCCTCGGTGACGATCTTTTGCATCTTTTCCAAAGGGATGTCCGCGGTAATCTTCAGGTTGTTGGCACGGCAGGTGTCGCGCACATCGTGCATGCTTTCGGGAATGATGAATCCCCGTTGTCGCTCCAACTTCTTCCAGACCGAGTCGCCGACCATCTGCCCGTAGCGGCCCTCGTCGAACTTCGACTCGAAATCGAAGGGAATCACCACTTTTCTGGTATCTTGGGCTGCGGCCAGGGCCGACCACAGCGCCGCCAGCAATGCTGCTGCGCAGGAGGCCCGACGCAGCAGGGCAACAACCTGCACACTTCGCACACACGGGGGTTCGTGGATCGTGTTCATAGGGGTCTGCTTGTTGTTGGTTGCAAGCGAGGAAAAACTGAGCGAAACATTGGGGGCCGCGGCCCGGTACGAGTCCGCCCCTAGCGGCCGTTGCCGCCGCTGGTGAGCCGGTCGAAGTACTGCCGGTTGAGTTCTTCCCAGCCCGGGGGCGATGGATCACGCATGCTGCCGAGGATTTCCTTTTGGATGTCGGCGGACAGGTTGACACTGGTATCCTGGCGGACGTGGAACTCGCCTTCGAGGTACTGTTTGAGGTTACCCAGACCTTCCAGCAGCACCTTGCGTTGCCGGAGAGCGTTTTGGTAACGTCCGGCCCGAAGATCAGCCTCTACCTGCGCCATCAGCTCGATGAGGTTCTTCAAATCGGTGCGGTGGTAATTGAGTATCTGCAACTGAGGGTCGATGCTCTCGGCCTTATTGCGCAGGGCGGCTTGTTTGCCTGCCAGCCGTTCCAGCTCGCGCTGGCCGGGATTGGCGGGCAGTGGGCCTTCCAGTCCGCGATTTCCCTGCCCGCTTTCCTTGCCGCCGCCGGTTGCTCCGCCAGTTGCTTCCTTGCTGTGGTCCTGGATTTGTCCTTTGACATACGGGTCGGGGGTGAGCCGGCTGGGGGTCTTACGGCCGCCTTTGCCAATGGCCTCGTCGCCGACGAACTCTCCGCTGGACTTGCCGGTACGGCCCTCGCCCGAGCGACCGCCGATCTCGCTGGTATTGGGCAGCCTGTTGCCGGTGACCCCTTTGGCGCTCATGTTCGAGATGGGGCCGTCGACGGCGTCCCAGCCTGCGCCCCTGTCCAGCGAATCGGCTGCACTGCTGGAAATGTCCTCCATCTCGTCGAACAGGTCCTCTTCCTCCTCCATCAGCTCGCCGATCATGTCTTCCAGTTCGCCGGGCAGTTCGGCCATGGGAGCTTCCTTGTCCTGGTCGGTAAGCGATTCCTCCTGGCTCCACCGTTCGCGGTCGGGTGTGTCGGGCAGCCATTTTTCAAAATTGGTCACCAGTTCCTCGGCCCGTTCGTAGCCAAGCTGTTCCAGCGGCACGGCGATATCCAGCGACTTCTTCAGCAGCGCGTCGGCTGCCATCTTCAATTCCACCTGCACCTCGACCAGTTCTTTGAGCATCGAGGGATTGGCGAAGTCCTGCTCCGGCAGCTTGCTCAGATCGGTGTGCAGCTCGCTCATGAACTTCGCCCACTCGTCCTCCACAGCGGCCATCTCGCGCAGCAGTTGCTCTTCCTTTTCAGTGAAATCTTCCACAGGCATCTTGGCCAGGTTCTCCGAAGCCTCGATGATCTTCTTCTGTTGTTTAAGGAATTCCTCGAGTTTGTCGCGGGCTTCCTCGAACTTTTTGCGGGTATCGTCGGGCAGGTCTGCGCCGGTGCGCTGACGCATTTCCGCCAGTACCTCGGCTTCTGCCTGGCTGGCCACCATCAGCAGTTTGCGCAGGGCTTCGATGATCTTGTCCTGCGTCGGCGCCAATTCGGCGACCGGCGCGGTAAATTCCTCGACCCTCTCGGCCCGCGTCATCGCATCGCAGTACTCGACCGCAGCCAGCATTTCCCCAAGCGCAAGCTTGCTCAGCACGCGCTTGATGGCGGCCCGTTCTTCCAGTTGGGTCTGGGTGATCGAGTCGGCAAGGCTTTGCGTGGCTTTTTGAATGGCTATCTGCTCCTGGCGGACTTTGCCCGCCAGGGTCTTCCGCTGCGCCAGGTCGGTCTGCGGCAAAACGATGCGCTGGGTGGTCGCCCTGGCCCGGAGCTGCTGGTCCAGCAGTTTCCAGATCGCCCCGCGCAGCGAGTCGATCTGTTCCAGGGCGGTCTGGGCTTTGGCCTCCGGGTCAACCAGCCGGATCACCCGCCACGAACTCGTTGCCTCTTGCGGCTGGAGGTTTTCGCCCCAGTCGGTCACTCGGCGGCGGTCCCAGGCAACAGCGCGGATGGAGACTATCTGGCCCGGTTTGAACTTCTCGGGGGCCAGTTCCAGCCGATAATGTCGCACCGCCACGGTGCTGTTGCTCTGCAAGTCGGTCCACTCCTGTAGCGGCACGATGGTGGCTGGCGGTTTCGGCTGCTCGTCTTGCTCACCGGAGGAGTCGGTTGCCCCGCCGGTGGCGGCGTCCTCGACCTTCATTTCCAGCCGTACGCGGCCCAGACCTTGTTTGTCGGTGGCGCGGATCGTCACCGCCACGTTCCCGCCGACGGCCGCCGAGGTCTCGGCAGCCGGCTGCACCAGTTCCACCGTGGGGGGATCATCAGGAACGACTCGAATACGATTTATTCGCGGGTCCTCGGTGCGATGGCCCCCTTCGGTCACCAGGTGGATGGTGAACGTGCCGTCGCGCAGCAAAGGAATCTTGCGGACCAGCAGCACCGTGCCGCCTCGATCCACATAGCCGTCCAGCCGTTGTTTGCCCAGCATCACGTAGCCAGACGCCACCGGCGCCGAGGGCCTGACGGCCAGGTCGGCTTCGGAATACTGGGGTGCCTCCAGATCGGCGTGCTTTTGGGCAAAGGTCTCCGGGCTGCGGCCCAAATATTCGGGATAGCGGTAAGATACCTCCACGTCCTCGATGGCCGGCCTTGGGCGGACCGTCACTTTGTACTTGGGCGTCTGCGAATCGCCAACCTCCAGCCGATACTCCAAGGGTTTGAGCACCGTAGGCACGGTGAAGGTGTATCGCTGGAAATTTTCATCGGGCTCCATGGGCAGTTGCGACTGTGCTTCGTCTTCCGGAGTGAGGAAAAGCACAGCCTGGTACGGCGTGGCGTTTTCGTTGCGAATGCGGACGGAAATCTCCAGACTGTTGCCCAGCAGCACTTCGCAGTCCTTCGGCTGCACATCCAATATCTCCACCGAGCCGACCGAAGGCACGAACTCCCATGGACGCAGCAGCCGCGTGGCCGCTGACGACCAGTTAGGTACCATGGCCTGCAAGATCAGGGCCAGAACGATCAGCACCGTCAGCGCTGCCAGGGCTTCGCCGAAATCGCGCGGGGTTTGCATGCAGTGGATGAAGCGTTGCCAGCGCGATTGCCGGTAAGCGGCTTCGTCGAAGCGCAATCGACCCAAGCGGTGTGCAGCCTGGCGGACCGCCGCTTCGCAAAAGGCCCGGTGCTCGTTCTTGGTGTCCGAGGCCAGTTGCAGCAGGTTGATCAGATCGCTGTTGAGTTCCGGGAACTCGGCCTCGACGCGCCTGGCTGCGCCTTCCAGGCTGCGCTGGTTGCCCAGCAATCGCCGAGCCACCAGCACCACCAGCGAGCCGGTCAGCGCCACCCAGGCCACGGCCAGCACGGCCAGTACCGGTTGCGAAAAGCGGAACAGGGCGTCCAGCAGAACCAGCAGCAGCAGCGTGCCGAAGGAGAGGCACACGCCCAGCACGCTGGTCGACAACAGCGTGAAGAACCACCACTTCTGCCGCGCAGCGTCCAGCCGGCGGATTACCGGTTCAGCAGCAGGAGACATAGTGGCCTCCGGGCAAAGCAAAACAACTTAGCCCCCCGGAGCGGCGCCGGCGTAGGCGCTCGGGCGACCGCACTGCGCTTGATGCTAACAGGCCGACGCTTTGCTGGCCGAGCGCTCCTGGCCCAGTGCTCAATGAGTGACCGCATAGACGATCACGTTGGTGCCGATCTGAAGGGCAGACTCGTCTTTCAGACCGTAACTGTAAGCGTGGGGGAACTGTTCCCAGCCGTTGCCCAGGTCGAACTTGCTGTAGATGACCGCCAGCTTGCCATCCAGCGCGATGCCTTCCAGTTCCGGGGCGTCGATCGGGCCGAAGTCCTCCCGCACCCGCGGCGTGTACTCCACCGTCTTGATATCGTAATGGCAATGGTATAGCGGGTGGTCCAGGGGCAAGCGTTCCAGCTTGTTGTTGGGGAAGACCTTGGCGATTTCCCGCCGGAAGGCCATATCGAAGGCCAACCGCCCGCAGCAAGCATCGGCCAGCAATATGCCGCCGGCCTTAAGATACTTCTGCAAGGCGGCTGCCTCCTCGGCCGTCCATTGGAACTCGCGGTGCCCGGTCATGTACAGTAGCGGATAACTGGCCGCCCGCGGGTCCTTCAGCTCCACGTCCTCGCGTTTGAACTTCACCTCCAGGGTGGAGTTGTCGCGGGCGAACTTCAGCAGGTTGTGGACGGCTGAAGGATCGGGGTTCCAGTCGCCGCCGTGCTTGATTTGGGCGAAGACGAAATCGTCGCGGGTCGGGGCAGTCGCCTCGTGATACACCTTCGTTGTCGCCAGGAACCGCCCAAGTTGGAAAGTGCCCAGTATGTAGGTGATGATGTTCGCGCCCAGGTAGCGGGCGTCTTCGATCTGCGCCCGCGTGCCACGCGGATGCTCGTGGCCGTCCCAGCCGCAGGTCAAATCCCACGGCGAAAAGATCACCGCCGTGCGGCAACCAATCTCCACGCCCTCGATGTTCGGCGGCTCGCTGAAGGTGCTCCCGTCCTCCCGCTTGTAAGTAATGTTGCTCAACTTGTAATAAGATGAGAACAGCGGATCGTCGGGCAGCAATTTGCGCAAGGGGCGCCCGGGCAGGATCAGCTCGATTTCGCGACGAAACGACTCGGCAAACAGCGGCCAGCCGCAGCAAGCGTCACCGATGATCGTGCCGCCGTCGAGCACGTAGCGGGCAAGGTTCTGACGGACCTCGTCGCTCAGCTCGAACTTGTTATGCCCGGCAAACAGTAGCGCCGGCAATTCCCGCGGATCATAAGAAAAATGGGCGAAATCCGCCTCTATGCAGGTGTAGCGAATGCCCAGCTTCTCCGCCGTCCAATCCAGCAGCGTGTACACGTCGGCCGGATCGGTCATCCAGTCGCGGTATTGCACGCGCTTTCCCTCTACGGTGCGCCAGCGGATCGGCCCCATGGCCATCTTGCCGACAAGCGCCGGCGGGCTGGGCGGCTTTTTCTTTTCGGTGCGGCGCAACGGCGTGACCGGCAGCGGCAAGGGCGGGAACGATTCTCCCCCAGTGCGATGCTGTGGTGCGGCCTTTGGCGGCGGGCCGCAATCGACTGGGCCGACATCCTCGCCTGCCCATGCAAGGATCGAAAGGCCGCTGCTGCCGGATAGTTGGCCGATCACTCCGCTGCCGATGCCGCCTGCCGTACCGCCCGCGGCCGCAGTAATACCTGCGCGTTGGAGAAACCCACGCCGCGACACAGCGCCCCGAACAAATGATTCTGGCTCGCCCATTTTTTCACCTCCGCTTTGTTCCGGAAGACCGAGGAAATTGGATTTTGCGCTATGACCGAGGAACTGCCTTTGGCACTTGCCACCCTGACGCCTGCGCACCAAGCCCAAGCACCGAAGCAGAAAACTTTTAAAAGCCAGCGCCGGCGCACACCTCAAGTGCCCGAGCCGACATTGCCCGCCAGACACTGCCTCTACCGTATTTTCCCAGACCGATCAACATTGTCAAGCGCTGATTTGCACTAAAAGGTGGTGCAATCACCTACTCTATTATGGGTGCCCGCTCGTTTTGGATACGCTGCGTACGAGCTTCCTTTGAATAATTCGGGCAAACAGCGCTCGGCTATTGCAAGCCTATTCCAAACGTTATTGCGGCGATGTCTAGTGACGAGCCAGCACCAACCGATATCATGTGGATTCGCCAGAAAACCCATTACCGCCAATCGGAGGACGCTCTAACAGGCTATCCGAAAATGGTCAGCCATCGGTTACCCTTCCCCTCTGGGGCAGGGCAGGGGGAGGGAGATTTGACCCCGGGCGGCCCACCTATCCTTTCCATTTTCCCGTGTTTCACTCGCCATCACCCCCTTTTCTCTACCTCGTGCGGGAAGGGGAGTTTTCGGACAGCCTCCAAGTTCTAGCCTGTGCTGAAATGCGATTCGCCGCTTTGGGGATTTACACGGCTGTGCGTCGCCGGCAGACTGAGTACGAAGCTTTGACAGCAAAAGTACACCCGTTGACAGCGAAAGTACACCCGGCCGCGTCTAACCGCTGCTGCAATCCTGCCGACGTCTGTAGCCACGACAAGCCCCGACGCCCCCGCCAAGCTTTTTCCGGCCGACCGGAACGCAACCTTCCGGTTACTTTGGGGTTAAACTATAAGACCGAAGTGCGGTTCAATTTGCGATACAGTCGCAGGCAGTATCGCAAAGCCTACCCGCCACACCTGTTTCCAGCCCAATATCCTGCCGTCTGAAATACCGCATTGGGGGGAGTTATGACCGGAATCCTGCTGGTTGCCGCGGGGTTGCTCTGGGGTGCCGACGTAGGTCCTCTTACAGCCAGGGGGTTCGTTTTGGGCCGTTCTGCTCAAAGCGAAGCACCGGTGGTGCCTTTTGAAAGCTCCGCCGAGCTTACCGCGGAGCATCCTATCGACAAGATCGTGCTGGCCCGGCTCACACAGTTGGGCATCCGGCCCGCCAGACTCTGCTCCGACGAAGTGTTCGTCCGGCGTGCTTATCTGGACGCGATTGGCACCCTGCCGACAGCAGAGGAAGCCCGCCAGTTCCTCGACGATCCTGATCCTCGCAAACGCGAAGCGCTGATCGACCGGCTTTTGAAGCGTGAGGAGTTTGCCGAGTACTGGGGGATGAAGTGGTGCGATCTGCTGCGAGTGAAGGCCGAGTTCCCCATCAATCTGTGGCCAAACGCCGCCCAAGCGTATTCGCGGTGGATTCGTACTGCAATAAGGGACAACATGCCTTACGACCGATTCGTCCGGGAACTGTTGACCGCCAATGGAAGCAACTTCCGCGTACCACAGGTCAATTTTTATCGGGCCGTACAGAGCAAGGACCCTACCACGATTGCCCAGGCGGTTGCATTGACCTTTATGGGCGTCCGCGCCGAGAAATGGCCCAAAGACCGTCTTGACGGGATGGCAGTGTTCTTTTCCCGGATCTCCTACAAACCCACCGGCGAGTGGAAAGAGGAAATCGTGGCCTTCGATCCGGAAAAGCTGCTGGCCCCCGCGGCTGCTCCAACATTGCCTGGCGCTGTGTCGGCCACTGGTGCGGCTGCTGGGCCTGCAACTCCGGCAGCGACATCTCCGTCGGCGTCATCGGCATCCCCGCAGAGTTCCTCGCCCGGCTCCTCTAGCCCTTCGCCAACTGGATCGGCCACGGGCAATGCTGCGGCGAAGTCTGCGCCCGATTCCTCTGTTTCCTCAACAACCGGGGAATTGATCGGCGTGTTTCCCGATGGCACGTCGGTTCGCATTCCGGCCGATGAAGACCCGCGGGTAGTGTTTGCCAACTGGCTCATCCACCCGAATAACCCCTGGTTTGCCAGGAACCTTGTCAATCGGATTTGGGCATGGCTGTTGGGGCGCGGTATCATTCACGAGCCGGACGACATCCGCCCCGATAATCCCCCCAGCAACCCCGAGTTGTTGGCCTTTTTGGAACAAGAGTTAGTCAACTCCGGCTACGACATGAAGCACATTTACCGGCTGATTTTGACCTCGAAGACATACCAGCTATCCTGCATTCCTCGCAGCGACAAGCAGGAAGCGGCGGCTCAATTCGCCTTTTATCCTGTGAGGCGCTTGGAGGCCGAGGTGCTGATCGATGCACTTAATCAAATCACCGGAACCTCGGAACAATACACCAGTATGATCCCGGAGCCGTTTACGTATATTCCATTGGGTTATCGAGCCACCGCACTGCCCGACGGCAGCATTACCAGTGCCTTCCTGGAACAATTCGGCCGGCCGCCGCGCGATAGCGGACTGGAAGCCGAACGAAGCAACCGAATCACTGCCGGCCAGCGTCTGCATCTGCTCAATTCCTCGCACATTCAAAGAAAGCTTCAGCAAAGTCCGAAATTGCAGGCCCTTTTCCAGGCGGGCGGGGCGGCTGCGCGTGGAAAGTCGTCGCCGCCGGCTCGAAAAATAGCGGGCGGCCGAAAGCTGGGTTCCCCGCGCGGGGAAACTACTGACGGCGTTGCTTCCGGGAAAATACTGACCGAACTGTACCTCACAATACTTTCCCGGCGGCCTACTGCGGCTGAGATGTTGACCGTGGGCCAGTACATACAATCGGCTTCTTCCCAGCGGGAAGCGGCTTTGGATGTGGCTTGGGCGCTGATCAATAGTTCTGAGTTCCTGTACCGACACTGACGCAAATTGGGGCGCTTCTGCGCAGGTTGGCCAGCGAATCAACCTGCGGTCGAACAAGGCTGGGAAGTTCATACAATCACTGGGGAATTGCTGGCGATATGATAACTATCTGGCAAGCCAATAGGCATCTGGCAAGCAAATAGGTAAATCGTTGCGGTCTTATGGGGAATCCTGAAACAGGGGAGGGTGTGGTCATGAACACGCGACAACAGCGCCGCGTATATGACGCATTGACCAATGGGCTTTCGCGTCGCGAAGTGTTACGCCAGGGGTTGACCACCGGCTTGGGGCTTGTACTGGGTGGGCACATAACGGCCTACTCATGGACTGCGGTGCCTTCCCCAAAGGCCAAGGCGAAGTCGGTCATCCAGGTCTGGCTCTGGGGAGGGTCGTGCCACATAGACACTTTCGATCCCAAGCCCGACGCTGGCAACGACTACACCGGGCCGCTGAGAAGTCCGATCGCTACCAACGTCGCCGGCATCCGCATCTGCGAGTTGCTGCCGCTGCTGGCCAAGCAGGCCGACAAGTACAGTTTGATCCGCAGCATGACGCATGGCAACAACGGCCACGAGACCGCTTCGTACCTGGTGCAAAGCGGCTGGCCGCCGGGCACGCGAGACGTGCATCCTTGCATCGGAGCGGTAGTTTCCTTTTTCCGCGGATATGGGGCGGGCTACCAGGGGCTGATTCCTCCTTATATCGTGCTCACTCAGCCGCAAGGCCGGTTTTCCGAGGCCGGCTTCCTGGGCAATCGCTACAAGCCGTTCGCCACCGGGGGCGATCCTGCGCGGACGCCCTTTGTTGTCGAAGGGGTGGTAGCGCAGGGAATTTCCGAGCAACGTCAAAAAGACCGCCGTGCATTGCTGGCAAAGCTAGACCGCCTCAGACAAGTCTTGCCCACAGACCCGCAGATAGTCGCCCTCGAGCAGGCGGAGAAGGAAGCCTATGACCTTATTTTGGGCGACGCGGGGAAAGTCTTCGATTTGTCCCAGGAAAAAGACGATCTGCGGGATCGTTATGGTCGAACCACATTCGGGCAGTCATGTTTGTTGGCCCGACGGCTGGTGGAAAAGGGTGTTCCCTACGTTACCATCAACTATGGTGGTTGGGATACCCACAAGGCCCATTTTCAAACCATGCAACGCAAGCTGCCCGAGCTAGACAAAGGTTTGGCCACGTTGCTGGAGGACCTGGCCGGGCGCGGCCTGTTGGAAACGACCATCGTCTGGTGCTGTGGGGAGTTCGGGCGCACCCCGAGAATTCAGTGGCAGCCCCCGTGGAACGGCGGCCGCGACCACTATGGCCGGGTCTTTTCGGTATTGGTGGCTGGCGGCGGTTTCAAGGGAGGATGCGTCGTCGGCGCGTCCACCGAAAAAGGGGAAGAGGTCAAAGATCGGCCCGTCTATCCCGTGGACCTGCTAGGAAGCATGTACGAGCTGTTGGGAATCGATCCGTCGGCCAGGTTGCCCCATCCCCTGGGAGAAACAGCCACGGTGCTGCCGATCGAGGCCGATAAGGTTCGCTCGGGCGGCCGGTTGAAGGAAATCATGTAGGCCGAGGGAAATCATTTAACCCGCGTTGCGAGATTTTGGCGGCTGGCTCGTGGTTCGCGTTCGCTGGCAAGTACCAGTGCGCACACACGCATAGTGCCCAGCCAAAGGCTCAAGGAAAACAAGTTTTCGGTAGAGGTGGGTATGAAACCGATTTGGGCATACGTGTCAAAGGTGCTGCTTGCCGGGTTGGGAGGCTTGGTTGTTCCGGCAGTCGCCTTGCCGGCGCAAGCGCCGCAGAGGGGCTTTCAGATTGGCTATGTGTATCCGGCAGGAGGCCAGCAGGGAAGCACATTCGAGGTGGTCGTAGCGGGGCAGTTCCTCGCCGGGGCCAGTGACATCCTGGTTTCTGGCGCAGGCGTGCAGGCCACCATAACCGGCATGATCCGTCCAATGACTCCCCGCGAGACCAACGATCTGCGGATTCAGATCGACGAACTTTTGGCACGCCGTGCCGTGGTGACGAAGGACTTTCGCGCGCTGGAACAATTCCGCAGCTTCCAGAAGGCCAAGACGCTTCCGAAGGACCAAAGCAGCGAAGATGAAATGATCCAGGAGCTGAAACGCAAGTATGCCAAAGCTACTTGGACTGCCGACGATGAGCGTCGCCTGTCCGAGCTGCGGCGGAAACTGGCCACTGCGATCCGCCGTCCGGCTACGCCCGCCATCAGCGAACTGGTGATTGCACAAGTGAGTATCGACCCCAGTGCTCCCCCCGGGCGTCGCGAATTACGTCTGGCAACGGCGACCGGAGTTTCCAATCCGCTTCCCTTTCACGTGGGACGACTGCCAGAGTATTCCGAAGCAGCCTCGAAGCAGATCGCCGAGCAACGAAGCGCCGCGGCCGGGACGACCAGCGTTCCGCTGCCGGAGCGAAAACCGCCTGCCGAAGTGGCTATCCCCGTTGTAATCAACGGCCAGATCCTGCCCGGGGAAGTGGACAGCTTTCGCTTCAAGGCTCGCAAAGGTCAGCGACTGGTAGCAGTGGTGCAGGCCCGCGACCTTATTCCTTACATTGCCGATGCGGTGCCTGGCTGGTTCCAGGCAACCCTGGCCTTGTACGACTCGCAAGGAAAAGAACTGGCCTATGCCGACGACTTCCGCTTCCATCCCGACCCGGTGCTCTACTGCGAAATTCCCGCCGACGGCCAATATACCTTGGAAATCAAAGACGCCATCTATCGCGGTCGAGAGGATTTTGTTTATCGGATCACCTTAGGGGAAATTCCCTGGGTTACGGACATCTTTCCCTTGGGCGGTCCGGCCGGAAAGCCCACCATTGTGGAACTGAGCGGCTGGAATCTCCCCGTGCGGCAATGGACAGTCGACCCCAAGGGTCTGCTTCCCGGCATCCATACACTGTGGCTGGATAGGAAAAACTTTGCGGCGCCTATTCCCATATCGTTTGCTGTGGACAGCCTGCCAGAGTGCCTGGAGAAGGAGCCGAACAACCATCTTGGACAGGCGCAACAGGTGCCGCTTCCTCAAATCATCAACGGGCGGATCAATTCTTCCGGAGACTGCGATGTCTTCTGCTTCGAAGGCAAGGCGGGGCAAACGATCGTGGTGGAAGTATGCGCCCGACGCCTCTTTTCCCCACTTGATTCCCTGGTGAAGGTAACCGACGCCCAAGGGAAACTGCTAGGCAGCAACGATGACGCGGAAGACCCTGGAGTGGGTTGGCTTACGCACCATGCGGATTCCCGGCTGATGACCGTTTTGCCATCCGACGGCAGGTATTACGTGCACCTGCGCGATGCCCAGCATCGGGGCGGGCCGGAGTACGCTTACCGGCTGCGAATCAGTCCGCCGCTGCCCGACTTCCAGTTGCGCGTAGTGTCCTCGGGCGTCAACACTCGGCCTGGCGGAACAGTCTCGTGTACTGTGTATGCTCTGCGCAAGGATGGGTTCTCCGGGCCGATTCAGCTTCGGCTGAAGGATGCGCCGGCGGGGTTCCAGTTGACCGGCGGGACGATACCGGCCGGGCAGGATAAGGCCACCGTTACGTTAGCGGTGCGGTCGTTGGGGTCCGACAAGCCTTATACGTTGCAGCTTGAAGGGTATGCCGTGGTTGAGGGCCGCGAGGTTGTACGCCCGGCCGTGCCTGCCGACGACCGGATGCAAGCCTTCGCCTATCACCACCTTGTTCCGGCCCAGCAGTTGAGCGTGGCGGTCGTGGGACGCGACTGGCTGAGAAGCCTGATCAAGGTGCTCACGCCCACCCCGGTCAAAATCCCCCTTGGAGGAATAGCCAGAGTCGAAATCCAAGTTCCCCCGGCGGTGCTGTCCGATCCGGCCGAGCTGGCGTTGGAAAATCCCCCGGAAGGCATCGCTCTGAAACAGGCGTCGCAAACCGGTTTGACTACCGAAGTGGTCATTCAAAGCGATCCGCAGAAGGCCAAGGTGGGCCAACAGGGATCGCTTGTGCTTGCCGTCGCGCCCAGCCGCACCGAAAGAGCCAAAGCAGCGAAAACGCCGCGCCGCGCAGTTCAGGCGTTGGTGCTGCCGGCGATTCCCTTCGAGGTCGTGGGAAAATGACGGCTGCCGGGCGCAAACTTCACAGACATCCCAGTGGCCCGCGCCAGCCGGCGCGCTTGGGCCGTAAGCGGCTGCTTTGGCCCGGTCGCTTGCGGCTTGGGCAGCCGGCAGCAGGTTGCGTCAGGGATTGCTCTGCTGCTCTGGAACCGGCTTGAACGGCAGGTTCATCAAAGCGATGATGCTCGACTCATGCCGCTCGCGGGAGATCAGCAGCGGCTGGCCTGCCTGTGCGGGGCGGAAGCGGGCGACTCGTTCGTACGGCGGTTTGAGCACCACCAGCCCGAATTGCTCCTTCTGCGCCCGGCGGATTGCCCGCTCCGCGCCGGCGCGAATCAGAGCGCAGGCCATTTCGGGATGCAGGTGGATGGCCGCCGTGTTACGTCGTGCGTATTGGTCGGCCGTCAGTTCGTCGCCACGACCAGGGGTGGTGCCGCGTTTGACTACGACCGTCTCGATTCCCGGCACCAGCGCTTGCGCTTCTTCGACTAGCGCTTTGTCGCCGGTGGCAAAGATGCTGCGCACCCCTAGTTCGCTGGCGCACAGCGCCAGTTGGCCGAACTCGCCAATGGATACGCCGTTGACCGACAGGTCCACGTAGTTCCAGCTTTGGGTATGCGCCAGATGGGCAAAAGGCGTGCCGGCTTTGGCGTGCTGCCCGACCCAAGCTACCGCGTCGAATCCGCCCTCGGCCAAAGATGGTCCAGGCCAGCCGGTGGGCCAGCCGCGTTCCAGTTGGACGCGCGGATCGAGCAGCTCGATGTCGATCGCGCCCCGCCCGTGGCCGTCGGCCACTACGATTTCCGTCGCCCCGCCGGCGAAGAATCCCTCGATGGCCGCATTGACTTCTCGCGTCAGCAAGCGGCGGCCCACGTCGTAGTACCGTCCCTCGGGTCCCAACCACTGTTCCGCATCGCGTACGCCGGCGACACCCTCCATGTCGGTCATGATGTAGATTTTCCTGACCGGCCTGGGCGTTGTCACTGTTTTTTGTTCGCTTGCCGAAGGCCCAGTAGGGGCGGTGGGGTTGCTTTCGGCTTCGACAGCCGGGCTGCTTGCGTCGCCCGCCGGCGCAGCGGCCATCATGACCACCGCTGACGCCCACAGCCCGAATACCAGTAGTATTGTCAACCCAAACACCGTTGCCAGACGATTGAAAGTGCGCATGACTGTGGCTCCTGTACTACGGGGTGATATAGGCCCTTACGGCGTAATTTTTGCACGTCTTGCGCGTGTGTTGAAGCAATCCGGAGGGCCACGCTTTGTCGTGGCCGCATTTAGCGTTGTGATTTGAGCAGTATCATCGAAAACACAACGGACGCGACCGCATCGCGTCCCTCCATCTAACAGCAGTGCTTTGCTCCACTAACTTTGTTTGCTTGGGCTATTGGCCGCGTTGTGATTTGCGATCGATTTTGCCGTCTTCGCGCTGGGCGTCACCGCTTGCTTGCCCAGCAGTGCGGGTCCGTAGAACGATGCAACCACTACGTTGCTCCCCTGTGCGTGTGTTTCCTGCCGAACCGGTTGGCCGAGGCACTCACGTCGCCGTGTGCTGCGCTACTGTTGGGCTTCGTGGCCGCAGCACAATTGCTGGCTGCCGGCAAGCGGTTCGATTCGCACCGCGCAGACCTTGGTCTCCGGTATCTTGGCTACCGGGTCCAGTGCGGCGTGGGTAAGCACGTTGGTGGGCGTCTCGGCGAAATGGAAGGTCAGCGATACCACGCCCGGCTGGCACTTCTCGGTAATCCTCACTCGCACGCTCACCTCGCCCCGCCGCGAGCGGACCAACACCGGCTGGCCGTCGGCAAGTTGCAGCCTGGCGGCGTCATCCGGATGCATGCGCAGCCATTCCTGGCCATCTAGTGCTTCGATGCCCTCGACGCGGCGCGTCATCGTACCGGTGTGGTACTGATACAAACTGCGATCGGTCGTCAGCAGCAGCGGATATTCGGCGTCGGGAAGTTCGGCCGACGGTTTGAATTGGACCGCTACGAAGCGCGCCTTGCCATCAGGAGTTGCAAACCGCTCGGTGTGCAAGATTGGCGTGCCAGGATGATCGGCGCTTGGACACGGCCACTGCAATCCCTGTTGCTCGAGTCGCTGGTACGAGATGCCCCCGTAGATCGGCGCCAGCGAAGCGATCTCCGCCATAATCTCGGCCGGATGCGAAAAAGCAAAACCGCTGGCGCCCATGCGTCGGGCGATCTGGCAGATGATCCACCAGTCGGGCCTGGCCAGTCCGGGCGGCTCGACCGCCTTGCGCACAAGCTGCACGCGGCGCTCGGTGTTGGTGAAGGTGCCGTCCTTTTCGGCGAAGGAAGCCGCCGGTAGCACAACGTGCGCCAACCGGGCCGTCTCGGTGAGGAAAATGTCCTGCACGACGAAAAACTCCAGTTGGCGCAAGGCTCGCTCGGCATGTTGGGCGTCGGCTTCGCTCAGCAACGGGTTTTCGCCCATCAGATAGACCGCCTTGACCGTGCCTTGCAAGATGGAGTCGAACATTTCTGTCAGCGTCAGCCCCGGCTTTTCTGGCAGCCGACAGCCCCAGGCGACCTCGAACTTCCGTCGCAGTTGAGGATCGTCGACGCGCTGGTAGCCGGGCAAGACGTTCGGCAGTGCTCCCATGTCGCAGGAACCTTGCACGTTATTCTGCCCGCGGAGCGGATTGACGCCCCCGCCGGGCCTTCCCAGGTTGCCCGTCAACAATGCAAGGTTGCTGATGGCCAGCACGTTGTCGGTGCCGTGGGTGTGCTGGGTGATGCCCATGGCGTATAAGATGCTGGCCGGTTTGTGGGTGGCGAACATACGTGCCGCTTGCACAATTTTTTCCTGCGGCACTCCGGTTACTTGGGCGACGAACTCCAGCGGGAAGTCTTCCAGCGAAGCGCGGAAGGCGTCGAAATCGATCGTCCGCTGGGCGATGAATTGCTGGTCGTGCCAGCCCTGCTCGTAGATTACCCGCGCCATGCCCATCAGCAACGCCACGTCGCTGCCCGGTTGATGTTGCAGCAGCAGGGTGGCGTGCCGGGCCAGGTCGATTTCTTTGGGATTGGCCACGATCAGCTTCGCGCCGCGGCGTACGGCCTCGTGGATTTTCAGGGCCAGCACGGGATGGGCGGCAGTTGTGTTGGTGCCGATGGCGAAGATGCACTTGGCCTGGGCAATGTCCTGGATAGTATTGGTCATCGCCCCGCTGCCCAGGGTTCGCGCCAGCCCGGCCACCGATGGAGCATGGCACAAACGAGCGCAATGGTCGATGTTGTTCGTGCCCAGGACGGCCCGGGCGAACTTCTGCATCAGATAGTTTTCTTCGTTGGTGCAGCGGGCCGAGGCCATGGCGGCGAAGGCGTCGCCCCGATATTGGGAGAAGTGGCGCGCGATCAGTTCCAGGGCTTCATCCCAGCCGACCGGCACAAGCTGGCCGTCGCGGCGCAGCAGCGGCGTGTTCAAGCGCTCCGGATGATGTATGAAATCGTGCCCGAAACGGCCTTTGACGCACAATCGGCCCTGGTTGACCGGACTGTGCCTGTCGCCGCTTGTGCTGACCACCCGACCTCCGCGAACCCCCAGGTAGATGCTGCAACCGACTCCGCAGTACGGACAGACGGTCTTCACTTCGCGCTGCGGCTGCTGGTAGCGTTTGGGGACCAGTGCAGCCACCGGGCAGCGAACCACGCATTCGCCGCAGGAAACGCAGGTGGATTCCACCCAGCGGCCGCTCAAGGTGCTGACCACCGTCTGGAAGCCGCGAAAGGCAAAGTCGATGGCGTTGACCCCCACGATTTCGTCGCAGGTGCGGATGCAGATGCCGCACAGGATGCACTGGTTGGGATCGAAGACGAAGAACGGGTTGGACTCGTCTGGCGCAAAGGTTTTCTGGGGGCGACGCAGTCGGGCCAGCCGCTCGGGACTTATCCCCACGAAACTGGCGACGCGCTGCAACTGGCAGCGATTGTTTTTTGCGCAGGCCAGACAGTCGGCATGATGATTGGCCACCAGCAGTTCCACGGCCACACGGCGGACTTTGTCGATTTCCGGGCTTTCTGTGCGGACTACCATTTCCGGCTCGACCGGGGCCAGACAGGCCAGCGTCATGCCCCTCCCTACGATCTCCACCATGCACACGCGGCAGAAGCCCACTGGTCGCAGGTCCGGGTGGTGGCACAAATGGGGAATATAGATGCCGGCCGCCAAAGCCGCTTCCAACACCGTGGTTCCCGGCTGGACGGAGACCGCTTGCCCGTCGATGATCAGGGAAATCTTGTCCACAGTCCGCCCCTCCTCTACGTCTTGCCGTGTCACAACCCTGAGCTGGGGTTTTTCCTCGAAACGGTTCTTGCTACAGTATTCCTTGCGCCTCTTGGTAACATATGCCCCGGGCGTCTTGCTACAATATGCCCCGGGCCCTGGCCTCGGCGTTGGGGAGCTCGAGCACGGCATCCACGGGGCATACATCGAAACAAACGCCGCACTTGATGCACTTGTCGGGGATGATCCGATGCGCCGCTTTGCGTTTTCCTTCGATGGCCTCGGTGGGGCATTCCCTGGCACAGAGCGTGCAGCCCGTGCATAGCGCAGCGTCGATGAAGTACCTCAATAGCGCTTTGCAGACGCCGGCCGGGCAACTCTTGTCGCGGATGTGGGCCTCGTACTCGTCGCGAAAATAGCGGAGGGTGGTCAGTACCGGATTGGGCGCGGTCTGCCCCAGCCCGCACAACGAGCCGGCCTTTACCGAAGCGGCCAGTTCTTCCAGCAAGTCGATATCTTCAGGCTGGGCCTTGCCGGTGGTAATGTCGTTGAGGATATCGAGCAACTGTTTTGTGCCAAGCCGGCAGGGCACGCACGCCCCGCACGATTCCTTCTGCGCAAAATCGAGGAAATAGCGCGCCACATCGACCATGCAGGTGCGATCGTCCATCACCACCAGTCCGCCGGATCCCATGATCGAGCCGGCTGCCTGTAGGGAATCGTAGTCGATGGGGGTATCCAGCAGCGCCGCCGGGATGCAACCGCCCGAGGGACCACCGGTTTGCACCGCCTTGAAAGGTCGGTCATCGATGAGGCCGCCGCCGATGTCGAATATCATTTGCCGCAGCGTAGTGCCCAGCGGCACCTCCACCAATCCTGTGCGTTTGACCTTTCCCACCAAAGAGAAGGTCTTCGTACCTTTGCTGGCTTCGGTTCCGTGCTGGGCGAACCACTCCGCACCGTTTTGCAGCACAAGCGCGGCGGAGGCCAGGGTTTCCACGTTATTGATGACGGTCGGCTTTCCCCATAGACCGGCCACAGCAGGGAATGGCGGTCGGGGGCGCGGGGTGCCCCGCCGTCCTTCCAAGGAGGCGATAAGTGCCGTCTCCTCTCCGCAGACGAACGCCCCAGCCCCTTCCATGATCTCCAGGCGGAAATTAAAGCCCGAACCGAGGATGTCCTCGCCCAGCAACTCATGCTGTTGGGCCTGCTGGATGGCAGTACGGAGCCGTTCCAGCGCTAGCGGGTATTCGGCCCGACAGTAGATGTACCCTTTGCTGGCCCCGACTGCGCGGGCGGCGATCATCATTCCTTCCAGGATGGAATGAGGGTCACCTTCGATCAGCGAGCGGTTCATGAATGCGCCGGGGTCGCCTTCGTCGGCGTTGCAAACGATGTATTTTTGGTCGCCAGGGGCCTGGGCGCAGAACTGCCATTTGCGCCAGGTGGGAAAACCGGCGCCGCCGCGACCGCGCAGCCCGGCACGCCGCACCTGGTCGATAATCTCCTCTGGCGACATCCGCAGCGCATTGACCAGCCCTGTGTAGCCGCCGTGGGCCAGGTAGTGCTCGAGCTGGCAGGGATCGATCAGACCGCAGTTGCGCAGCACGCGGCGGACCTGCCAGCGCATCACCGGCGTCTGCAATAGCGGGGGGATATCGCTCACCGGCGCGTCGCCCAGCACACCCAGGGCGCCTTCAGTGGGTGGAACTTTGCGTACCACGCACTGGTCGATCAGCTCCTCGGCGCGTTGGGGGGTCACATAGCCATAAACGATCCCTGCCTGTCCGGGCAGAAAGATGGTGATAATCGGCTCGGCGTAGCACAGGCCGATACAGCCGACTTCCATCACCGTGCAGTCGATGCCTGACCGGCTCAGTGTGTCCGTAACGGCTTTGGTTACCTCCAGCGCCCCGGCCGAGCGGCCGCAGGTAGCGGTGCCGATGGTGATCCGCGGCTTTGAGCTGTTTTCCATCGCCGCCCAGCGCTGCCTGGCCTGCTGGCAGAGTGCCTCGAAATCGCCAAGATTCATCGCTCACCTCGCGGCACGCAATTGCATAACGTCCAGTGATGTCAAACTCCCGTACTCAGCTCTGCTGACCGGTCGGCGCGGTGTTGGCGCGGCGCACGAGCTGGGCGGCCTTCTTCGGCGTGAGCCTGGCCTGTACCTGGTTGTTGATCATCACACACGGCGCCAACCCGCAGGCGCCGATGCAAGCCACCGTCTCCAGGGAATACTCCAGGTCCGGCGTGGTCTCGCCTTCCTTGATGCTCAGTTGCTTCTCCAACTCTTGCAGTATGCGCGGAGCGCCGCGGACGTGGCAGGCCGTGCCGCGGCAAACCATGATGTGTTTGCGTCCGATGGGCGTGAAACGAAACTGCGCGTAAAAGGTGGCCACGGCGTACACGCGGCTTTCCGGAACGCGGGTGAATCGGGCGATTTCGCTCAGGGCATCTTTGGGCAAATATCCGTAGTGCTGCTGCACCCGCTGCAAGATGGGGATCAACTCCTCGCTGCGGCCTTCAAAGGATGCCAGAATCGCATCGATCGATTGTTGCATGTTCCTGCCCCCATAGGCACAGTGTGTCGGCGCAGAGCAAAGCTTCGTCGGCACCATAAGTATTTCGCACGCCGCCAGACCGCTGCCGGTCAACGCCCGGCATTTCTAGAATGCATTTCTACCCGGCATATCTAAAATGCATGTCTATACGTTATCCTTGGGCGGATTGTCGGCGAACTGATCCTCGTCTGTCAGCTCCTTCTTGAGCTTGTACAACTGCTCTTTCAACTGCTTTACGGTTTCGGCGTAAGCTGGATCATTGTACACGTTGTTCATTTCGTGGGGGTCTTTCACCAAATCGAAAAGCTCCCACTGGTCCAGTTTGTTGAAGTACACCAGCGTGTAGCGCAACGTGCGCAGGCCGTAATGCGGCTGTACGCGGTGATGGGCCGGATAGTGATAGTAGCGATAGTACATCGCTGTGCGCCAGTCGCTGGGCGTCTGTCCGCGCAACAGCGGCATGAAGCTGCGGCCTTGCATATCTTGAGGAACGGCCAGACCGGCGGCCTCCAACAGCGTAGGGGCGAAGTCGGCGTTGATGATTATGTCGCCGTTGACCGTGCCCGGCTTGACCACCGCCGGCCATCGCACCAGGAAAGGCATCCGCAGCGATTCGGTGTAGATGAACCGCTTGTCGTACCAGTTGTGGTCGCCCAGGAAAAAACCTTGATCGGAGGTGTAGATGACGATCGTGTTCTGGGCCAGGCCGTTACGGTCCAGATAGTCCAGCAGTTGGCCGACGCCCTCGTCCACGGCGTCGATGCAAGCCAGGTAGTCCTGCATGTAGCGCTGGTACTTCCATTTCTTCAGTTCGGCGGGCGACAGACCGGGCGGGGGCGTCTGCTTCACGTCGCGCGCCGTCAGGTCGCGGTCGATGCGCATGGTGGCCTCGCGGGCGGCGTCGCTGCGGGTGGAATAATCGTCATCGAAGGTGGGCGGCTCGGGAATGGTGACGTTCTGCCATTTCTTGGCGTGTCGCTCGGCAGGGTCCCAGGGACGATGCGGCGCCTTGTGATGGCACATGAGGAAAAAGGGCTTGTCCTTGGGGCGGCCTTCCAGCACTGTCATGGTGAACTGGGTGATCAAGTCGGTGCAGTATCCGGTGTGCTTGTGGCGCACTCCCATCTCGATGAACACCGGATCGTAATATACCCCCTGGCCGGGAAGGATGTTCCAGTAGTCGAATCCTGTCGGATCGCTTCCCAGGTGCCACTTGCCCACGATCGCCGTGTAGTAGCCCGCCGCCTGCAAGTACTTCACCAGATGCGGCTGGCTGCCATCGAAACGATTAAACACCGGCACGCCGTTGATGTGCGAATACTTGCCGGTCATGATGACCGCCCGGCTGGGCGTGCATATCGAATTGGTCACGAAGCAGTGATCGAAACGCATTCCTTCTTTGGCCAGGCGGTCGATATTGGGCGTCTTGTTCACCCGCGAGCCATAGGCGCTAATGGCATGCGCGGCGTGATCGTCGGCCATGATGAACAGGATGTTCGGGCGCGTCTGGGCTGCCGGACACATGCTGCCTGTCCACTGGCTGGCCAGCACTATCGCCAAAGCCAGCGGTATGGCCCACCAGCCACGAGGCCGCAGACGACCGACGTGCAATCTGGCGGAAAAGTTCATTTTTCGGCACATCTGCTTGCTCCCCGATATGAAGTCTGGTTGCTTCGCGACACGAGGATGGTAGATGTCGCTACGGCACCACGGCACCACATCATCTGGACGGGCCAAGGCGCGTATAGCGAAATGCGCCACTGTATTGCGGCCTGTGCTGTGCCGCAATGGGCCGTATTCTGGCCTGTAGTATATGGACAGATGCCCGCCGGAGGCAAGAAGACGGCAGGACCGCAGAATTGTGTGCATATTGATTGATTGTGAGCGGAAAACCTGGTGGGGGGCAGTTGCGGGTAGCAGGCTTACCTATTTTACGGTCCAGAAGTACCGTTTCTGGGCGCCGCTAATGGCTTGTCAGCGTAGTAGCCCGCCATTTCAACTCGAACCGCACACCAGACCGGCCGGCGACCACCAACGCACAAAGACACCAAAAAAAGACACCAAGAAGAGATTGAGGACATGCAGAAGTGGTCTGGTGCACCGCCGGCTGTCGGGAAAGTGCCAAAACGCCGATCGCCGCTGGCGTGTTGCAAGGTGTCGCTGGAGCAGCGATTTCCGATAATCGCCAAGCAACTTGTCCCTTTGTCTCTTGGCGCCTTTGTGGTTGGTCTATTGCACTTGGGCGCCACCGGCTATGGCCAAATGTCAATTTACTCAATCGGCGTGTCAGAAGCGTGCCAGCCGCGGGCGAACGCACAACAAACACTTCAGCAGACGTCAACTGGCATCAAGCTGCCAGGGCGCTCGCAGCCCGGCGCTACGCATTCTCGAAAAGCAGGCACATTACCTCGACTACCTGCAAGGCGCGCTGAGGGTCGTAATCGGCTTGGGGGTCCAGGCGGCTTTCCAGGCTTGCCAAGGCCCAGCGCAGATACTGCTCGCGCGATTCGGCGAGAATCTCTTCTCCCAACTGGTCGCGCAACTGCGGCCACAGCAATTGCAGTTCTTCCAAAGCCCGGGCATTGCCTGCGATGGCATCGAATACAACGTCGTCGAGATGCTCCAGTCGTTCCAGCACTTCCGGAGATAGGTCGGCCGGATTGGCATGAGTGCGCGGTCTTGGCGAAGCCCGGTCGCCAGCCGCGCCGTCAGCTTCGGCCTGTCCGGTCTTGGCGAACTTCCGGTGGGCGCCGTGCGCCGTGGTCGAGGCGAACGGTCGCGGCCTGCGTTTTTGGGACGCTTCGGGGTCGGATGCGCTGACCGGGGGCACGTCGTTCGTGGCAGGCGTCTCGGCCGATTCGCCCGGCGAGTCGGCAGACTCGGCCGGCTGCCGGCACGCTTGTGCAGCGGCGGCCGGCGTTCTCGCCTCAGCTTTACGGGTAGCAGCGGTCCGCGCCCCCGACCGAAAAGCACTGCGCAGGTTGAAGGCTTCCAAGTCTTCGAGCAATTGCAGGGCCAGCGCGGGCAGATCGGCGCTGGTCAGATCGGGCCGCGGTTTGGAAAGCAGGCTTGCCAGCAGCGTGGTGCGGCCGGCCGCCAGCAACTGGAATATCAGCCGTGCCCAGCCGTCCAGCGCGGCATGCGAGCAAGGCAGCGGAAGGGAAAGGTCGAGCACGGTTACGTTCGGCTGGTGGGCCAGCCAGCGCATCTCGGCCGGATCGCCTGATGCCCCGAACAGGCGAAACGGCCTGCGCGACGAGTACTTCAGCCCGGTGCAGAAGGGGAACTCGGTGCGACATTCCGGCGGCAGACAGTTGATCAGCCCGGCGATCAGCTTCTCCCCGCTGGGCGGTCCGAACACCGCCAGACATCGGCTTTCCAGCGCAGCCTGAACCAGCAGGGCCATGCGCAGCGGACCGGGATTGGCTGCCAGCCGGCTGAGCAGTGCGTGGTCCACTGCCGCTGCACTGCCGGGCAGAACGAATCCTTCCAGATGTGCCGGGATTTCCCCGCGCGGGGTCAGCGCGCCGTGAGCCAATGCGGCGCGAAGCAACGAAAACGGATTATTGGCGAATTGCGCGAAGGTTTGCGGAGAAACGATCAAGCAATGCGTGTACACACGGTGGCCGCCACGACCGCTGTATTCCCAGCCGGCCGCGATGGTCCGCGAAACGCAATACGCCCCGCTGGATAGCGGATGAAAGTTCACGCTCGATGCCTGGGGTCCGCTCTCCAGCAGCGAATCGTGCGAGGGACACCAGATGGCCAGGTCGCGGGCGTCGGCTTCGCAGAGGCCGGGGCTTTTTGCCACCACCTGGTAGCCCGCCGACCGCTCGGTCTGCGCAGAGGTGAATACCGCTTGCTCGATCATCGTTGCCAAATCGACTGCCTCGAAGCGCTATCCCCCAGAATTGTCGCATCAGCTTGAAGCGCGATCCGCAAATCGTTACGCAGCAACACTATTGCGGCGCGTTGGCTATTGCGCTATGTTGTCTATTGGGGCATGTTGGCCACCAGCCACTCGAACGGCTCGATAATCCCGTGTGGCTCGATACGCAGCGGTACCATTATCCTTCCCTCGTCAATCGATTCCCGGTAAGCGCACGCTCCCACAACGCTGGCTGCGAAAAACCTGTGGCAGGCAAACCGCTCGCGACAGTACTGCCACAAGCCCTGGGCGTGCCGCTGTGCGAAGCCCTCCGGGTCGTCGCGGCACTGTTCGGCCTGGTCGGCTTTGCTGAGCACTATGGCCACCGGGCGCTGCTGCCAGGCTTTCTTGTCTTGATGGGTCAGTTCGCTCAGGTAGCTGAGCAGTTTCATGGTGAAGTAGTCTTGTTCCCGCCGCCCTTGCTTCAGTTGATAAGCGTCGATGAGAATCATCGCCGCGTCGCATTTTTGCAGGAACGCGCGAACCACGCGGTAACTGTGCGGGTGATCGACTTCCTCCAGTACGGCCTCGCCGGCCATGTCGGGCATGATGATTTCCAAGGGCTGTTTGTGGTTGGGACGGCGAACCTGGCAGTGCACCCAGTTCCAGCGGTCCGGCTCGTTGGGCGTTTTTTTGGGGAACTGGCATCTGGCCAGGGCGGCGATGGTGGTCTGTTGCAGGGTTATCGAGAAGGCCCCCCGCGCCAACAGATGCATGCGCTGCGGCTGGCGGGAAAGCATGTCCATCAGCATGCCCAAATACACCGTCTTGCCCACGGCGCTGGCCCCGACGACGGCGACCATCCGCGGACGGATGTTCTGGGTGCGCGCCTGGTGGGCCAAAGCCATCGGCGCCTGGCAGTGGGTGCAGTACTCGGCGTCGCAAGTGTTCTCTGTTTCGCAAATATAACAGGGGATGGGCACCGCGTACCGTGCCAGACGCAGCGATTCCAGCGGCACTACAACGCCTTTGTGGGTCATAACGCGGCCTCCACAGCAGCAGGCTGCTCTTGTTCGGCGCACTGCTGATCGCCTGGAGCATCGAAGGCCAATTGCAGATCGTGCACCGCGATGGCGCAGCGGAAACCGATATTGTGCCGCCGCTGCAAGGGGGCTTCTCCGCTCTGGAACTGGCAGCTTGCGTGATGGTCGAAGTAGGTGTCGAACGCCCCGCCGCGTATGCTTCGCAGCGGCGTGATCGGCGTCACCGGGCCGGCCGGGTGGTCGGTGGCTCGATACCAGCCGCTGGTCCACTCCCACACGTTGCCGATCAACTGATACACGCCGCCGACGCTTACGCCCTCGGGAAAATCGGTGACCGGCACGGTCCTGCCCGGCCCCGAACCCCACAGGTTGGCCTTGGTGCGGTCCATGGCGTCGCCCCACGGATACCTCCGCTGTACGCAGCCCCCGCCTGTGTTTACAGGCCAACTGCCCGCCTTCACCCATTCGGCGTCGGTGGGCAGACGTTTACCGACCCAGCGGGCGTACGCGCACGCCTCGTACCAACTGACTCCAACCACCGGATGGTCTTCCTCGCCCGGCAGGTAACAGCCGTCGCGCCAAAAGCGTGGGCCGGGCTGCTGGGTGGCGTCCACAAAATCCAGCACCGCCGGCCAAATGCTCTCGTCCCACAATCCCACCTGCTGGTAGCCGCCGGCAGCCACGAACTCGTAATACTGCCGGTTGGTCACCGGGTAGCGATCCAGGAAAAAAGGCTCCACCGAGACGATTCGACCGACCGGGCCGGACACGTTGTCCAGCTCTTCCAGGTCTGCCGGCGAAGGGCCGAGAAACACCTCGCCATCCGGAACCAAAGCCATCCCCTCGGCCAGCGCCTTGAGGGCTTGCTGGAACATTTCCGGCCCGAGATGCCCGGCAAGTTGCGGCCGCAACAGCAGTGCGTACCTCCCCTGCTCGAGCATCTGCCTGACAAGCCCTTGAGTGTCGGTAGGGTCCAGTTGCCTGCGGCGCGGGGGCGCGTGAGCAACACGCACTGCGCCGGATGACGCCTGGCCCGACGCCCCGCTGCCACCAGCGCCGCTCCACCGCCGCCAGCAGCCCCAAAGTCCGTAACACAGCCCCAACGTGCCCGCCACCAGCAAACCCGGCGCAACAATGTGCCACGCCAACACCATGGTGCAGGCCGATACTACCGCAATGCACGCTGTAACCGACAGCCGCTTTGCAGCGGCACCGACCGCTGCCAGCGCAGCCAAGGCAATCTGCAACCAGCCTTTCAATGAGCGCATTGCCGGAAAACCCAAAGTCAACTATCGGGCAGTTGTTTATTTCCCCGAAAAACTCGCCCGCTGGTCGGCATGACCATCGACCGTCGCAATACGTGGTGACAAGCACCACTGTAAAAACGTTACGCCGCCGTTAAAAGCTTACATCAGCCGCTGACCACCTTTGGCGGACATCGATAGTCACCCTCAACGGCCGGCACGTCGCCGGGCGATGTCTTTTTGCAGTATTTCGAATTGCGCCAGCACCGAGTCGAGCACCACGTCGCGCGGACGTCCTTGCGGCGATGCTGCCGGCTCCGCGGGCGCCGCAGCCGGCTGCTGGGCTTGGTCCCGCTCGCAACGCTGCTCAGCCGCCGCCGGGTTTCTCCGCATCGCCGTTTGCCGGTCCACCGGCGGGCCGACGCCTCGGGCGCTGCTTTCCAACAGCAGCCTAATGCGTTTCAGCTCCTCGTTCCACTGTGCCTGCTGCAAGGCGGCCAGCCGTTTTTGCTCGGCAAGCTGTTCGGCCAGTTCGGCAACCTGTCCCCGCGCCGTCTCCAACTCCGACTGCAACTCGATTCGCTCGCGCTCCAGCAGCAGTTGCTGCTCGGCCATCTGACGCAATTGCTCGCGATAGCTTTGCTCGCGATCGTCACAGGCCCCCTCGGCCAGCGGCTGCGCTTGCTGCCAGATCGCCTTCAGCTCGGCCAGTTCGGCAGCCATCGCTGTTAGCCGGGCCAGTTGCTCTTCGAACTGCTGTTGGGTGCGTAGCAGTTGCTGGTTTTGCTGTTGAGTATGTTCTACCAGTTGTTGCAGGGTTGTTGCGGAAACGGCATTCGCGGCGGTTTCGCAATCGGCCAGCGCGTCGTCGCGGGAAACGCGGCTCTGGCGCAGTTGGGCTTCGCTGTCGCGCAGTCGGGCTTCTTGCGCCGCCAGACTGTCGGCCAGCGACTCCAACTGGGCAAACAACTGCTCGAAAAACCGCTCGACTTCGGCACAACTGGACCGGATCTCGGTCACAGCGTCCTCGACGCCTTTCCAGCCGGCCAGCGGCTCGCATTCGCCACAAATCACGGTTGCAGCATCTAGGTTGCAAGAAGCAGCTCTGAAGAGAAGAAGCCGAACGGCATTCCCGCTATCGAAAGCTTAGGTCAGGAATCGCCCACTGGCAAACGCCGCCCAGAAGCGATCGGAGAAGCCATTCGCGCAGTCCGTCTGCAAAAGGGAAGCCCAAAATCTCAAGCGGCCGGCACGACCCGGACATCAAACCCCAGAAGAACCGTAAACCGATCGCAACTTGGGCGGCGAACCGCACATCACCACTGCCGGATGCCAACCACAAAAAGCCTTGCCGACTCCACGGCAGGTCGGTTGGAACATCTGGCACGGCAAATCCTTACAGCAATACCATTTCCGCACAGCCGGTCTTTCCGTTAAAGTTCGCACGGGCAGCAATAGAACTTCTTCGGTCGAATCAGGTCTTGCTTCGGCCCGCTCGAAGCATGCAATCCTCCGCCGAAAAACCAACTGCGCAAGCTGGCCGACTATTGCACGGGCGTGGCTTCCAGGGCAACAATCTGAAACGGAGCCAACTGGAACACATGGGGGGTATCGGCCGCAAGCCGCTCGGGCAGTTTTGCGCTTGCCGGCTGTTTATGCCAAAGTGGTCTTATCTGGTACAGCCGCGCAGCACCCGGCGGCAACTCGAAGGCAGTTGCCAGGTCGATCTGAAGCTGGCCGGCGGTGTCGCTGGGGTTGCGCAGTATCAAGAAGCCCTTGCGCGGCGCCCAGGCGGCATATCCGTACACGGCGCCTTGGGCCGGATCGCCGCCTACCCAGTGCACGTCGACCAGCACATCGGCGTTCTGCCGCGCCCAATTGACGCACTCGGCCAGCACGTCCCAGGCGGCCGGCGACATCAATTGCGGCGTAAGGTACAGTTCGGCCAATTGCGTGCCGCTGCCAAATCCCATGCGGATTTCCTCGGCCAGTTCTTCTACATCGGGCGAGCTTTTGGCGTCTACTCCCAGTTTGACCAGAAGCCCCAACTGCCCGTAAGCCACCGTTACCGTCATCAACGAATTGAGCGGATACAACGGCGCGCGGTCGACGATCATTCGCCGCACGGTGGCGTCGCGATAGGTGATCCATTGTCGTCGCTTTGAACCGCGCCCCAATACGCCGCAGTCGTGCCCGTTCCGCCACACCGAATCGCCGTACCACAGCCAATAAGGCGATGGCCACGTGCCGGTGGTGATGCTCAGGTATATGTCGGGCCGAGCGGCGCGCAGTTGGCCGGTCAGGCGCAGCAGGGCTTCCACGTCGGGGGCCGCCTCGTCTGCTACGCCCCAGGCGTCGCCCCCGGTCGCGCTGCCGATGCCATCGAACTTGAAATAGTTTACGCCGTATTTGCCGATCATCTCCATGCAAACCTGACTGAAGCGCTGGTAGTACTTCGGGCCGGCCAGCGAGAAGCCGCGCGAGCTCAGCTCGAAGCCCTGCTGTTTGCCGTAATTGATCCGCGCGGCCTTCAACTGCGCGTAGCCGCCCCACGGCGATAGCCATGTTCCGATCGCCGAGCGGTACCGGGCAGCGGCCCGCTGTAGCGGGGCGAAGCCTTGCGGGAAGCCCTTGTGGAACTGCCAGAGCGTTTGCGGGTCGTCCCAGCCGTCGTCGAAGACGAAACAGTCCACTGCCACCCGCCGATTTTCGATCAGCTCCCGGCCGAAGCATTCGATCACCGCCAGGCATTCGGCTTCGGTCATCTGCTTGTCGCTGTTGGCGATATCCCACCAGGAGTTATAATTCAGGAACAAACGGTACGGTCTGGCCCGGCGGCGCTCTACGTAGTACAGGAAGGCCCGTCGCAACTGGCCCGCCGGAGCAACGCCGATGGCCGCAGTGGCCGTGCAACCATCGGCAGGCGTGATTTCCCGAAATCGCGGGAACAGGCATTGCACATGGCCCTCGACAACCCGGTTGGCAGCCATCGGGTGTTCGCACCCGAAAAACCAGTTGCCGGCCGTCACTGGCGAACCGGCTACTTTGCCCACGACTTGGGCGTAGGGGACTTGCAGGTCCAGCAACATGATCGATCGCACCGATGCCGGCTGGCCGGCGCTGCTAATCGTCAGCTCCTGTACGAGGTAATTCGCACCGTCGCGAAGCTGCGCCGACCACTGGGCGATAAGCTTGTCATCGGGAGAGCGGAACTGCACGTTAAGCGCCCAGCCGGGATGCCGCTGATCGGCACGCAAGGCTTTTTCGTCGCCGGCCAGCTTCGACAGCGTGGCCGGTTGCACGACCTTCATTTGCGAGGATCGCAGGCTGCTGCCGTCGGCAAATTGCAAAGAAAAAGTCTCGCCCCCGTCCAACGCCAACTTTCTGCCGGCCAGTCGATCTTCGAGCGTTCGCAGCAGCGGCCGGCCGCCCTCGACGACCCACGTTGCCGACAGCACCGCGTTTTCCAGCACGAAGCGGTCTGCCGCCGCCGCATCGGACGCGACTTTTTCCACCCTAACGTTGGCTTCGCCCGGTTTTGGGCCAGGAAACTCCACGCCCGCTGCTGAACTGCTGCCGGCAAGCAACGCGACCAATACCCACACAACGTGCAAATGTCGCGGCCGCATGTGCCATCCTCCCGCTAATCGCTTATCCTGCCACGTACGGGCGTTAAAACTCTTGCTGGCAGATCGACTTATATATAGACCTTTGCGAACAGTAGTGACCGCCTAAGATGAAGTTTTCCCTAGTGTTCCGTATCACCACGTGTGGCGAATGTCAACAATGCCGGCCATCATGCCCGTCCACACATTTTATCCGCTTACGGCGTAGCTTGCGCGCATTTTGCGCGTATGTTGCACTGGGACTTGGAGGGCCGCGCAGGCCATAGCTGTCGAAGTGCTGCAAAACCGCAGGCAATTTGGCACGTGTTGCAGTACTACTTGGAAGGCCACCCTCCGTCGTGGCCGCAACAGCTTTGTAATAGGAAGACCACCGCCGAAGACGCAACGGACGCGACCACAGCGAGCCCCGCCCTTTGGTTTGAGTCGCAGGTTGCCTAACAGTATGAGGTTGCCTCAAAATACGGCGAACGGCATTTGCCGCCGGATCACCGCGCATGTCGGGAACGAGGCGCACGCTGCCGGATCAGCCAGTCGGGGATTTCGCCGAAAGGATAGCCGGCGTCGGGCACGAACAAGCCGATATCGCCCTGCCAGCGGTCGAGGTCTATTTCCTTGGCCGACAACGAGAGAACCTCGCGTCCTTGGCGCCTGACGCTCACGGCGGTCCCCTCGTCGCCAAAGATTACCTCATCCGCGCCCACCCTAACACCGCCGGCAATGGCTTCCATTGCCGGAGGCCAACCCGGACACAGCACAGTGATGAATTGCCCGCTCTGACCGCGAATCGTCAAACGTGCACCCTGGGTAGATTCCCGCCCGCCGTTATCGTGGCTCCAGGGAAACGACTGAAAGTCGAACCGGGACGGCCCTGCGCAGAAGAGCGTCAGGCGGCCGAAGTCCACACGCGGGCCATCCCGACGAATCCCCTCGGCCAGCACGTGCAGGCAGTAAGTTGCATACAGTGGCTCCGAAGACCAGAACTGATCGCGGATCACGAAGTAGTCCTGTGGCTCACCCTTAAGGAACACGATGGTGCGGCGATACACCAGCGGCTTGGCGAATCGGTGCTGGGGAAATTCCTGATGCCAGATTTCGGGCGGAAGCTTTTCTACCTTGCGCAACCGCTCGGATTCCACTTGGCCGACAGCTACATCGGCTACACTGGATGCCTTGAAAGCGATCAGCCTTTCGTAGCCGTCCATGTTTGCATAGGGAAATCCCTCGGTGTGAAAAGCCACACGGTTGTGCATGTGTTCCTGCCCGGCTCGAGGATTATATGAACACTGATGGTCCACCGCCAGCGGCCTGGCATTGGCACAGTAGTGAAAAGCAAGTTGGTCGCCGTGATAGTGTCCCCGGTTCGGACCGCTTTTGAAGGCCCGGTAGGTTTCCCTGTCGGTGCCCGGTCGATTCGTGAAGATGACGCCGAAGCCGGGAAGTTCCTCGGTGACGAAGTTGCGCACCTCGGCCAGCGGCACATCGCCCACTGCCGGTCCGCCCTGTTTTGCTGGATGTGTATCGCCCATGGGAAGTGCGCGGCGGAGCGTCCGATCGGGTTGGGTGATACGCTTTAGGAAGTAGTGCGCGGCCCGGTAGCGTTCCCAGGTAGTAGGGTCGAAGCCCAAGTGATTGCGGCACAGCTCGGCCAGCTCAGTCCAGTTGCGAACTGCGTAGGCAAGGTAACCGGGGCATTCCTGCCCGGCGCCGCCGGGAATGGTCACCGAGTGTTCCATGTCCTCTCGGAGCTTCGCTTCGGCTGCGGCGCGGAGGAGTGCGAAGTGGGGACAGGCCTTGAGTTGGGTAGTCAGAGCAATCGGCACCCGCGTGAAGTCGGTGAAGAAATTGGGATTCTCAGGACTCCAGAAGTTACGAATATGTGCCGAAGGCGTCCGGATGCATCATCACCTGAACCCGGCACAGGGTGGAAAAGTCGCCCGCGCGGCCCCCATCGGCAATGGCTCGCCGGCCAGCGCCGCGGATGCCTTCGCTGGGATTCACCTGCGCACCGTCGTAATAGTTCATGCCGACAAAGCTCCCCTTCTGCTCAGGCCAATCCAGCAGAAACTCGTGATTGAGCTTGTCGAGCGACTGCCATGCATAACGAGCGACAAACTGTACATCCATGGGATCGGCCGAAGAAGCAAAAAGCCACCACAGACGCTGTCCCTTCCACGTGGGGCACTGCAAGCCGGCGTAGTCCCCACTGTCCCTCACGATGACACGGATGCTATTGTTGTGCGGCCATACCCATTGACCAGCCCTCACAACGACTGCACCGAGGAACTGCGTGCCGTCGCTAGCGGCAAATGCCCAGCCATCCTTGAAGTGCTGGTTCCATCGGGGCAGCAGGTTGATGAACAGGTCGGGTTGCTGATACGGCAGCGCGCCGGGGACGAGCGGCCTGTCAGGCTCAGGCGGGCCGACCACCACTCCCGAACCCGCGCCCTTGCCGAACGGTTTGGATATGCCCTTTGTGGGCTGCCAGCCCTTGGAAACATCCAGTTCCCAATAGTTGCACCGGAACATTTCGTGACGTTAATGAATCTCTACATGATGCCACGATGGGCCTACAGTTACCTATGTCTCGGCGAAAGCAGGGATGTCCCCACCACGTCCCGCTTTGCCATTGCACTGGTAGCGGAGGCGCACCTTGCCGAACACGGTACCGTCGCCGACCAGTGTAGCTGTGAAACTGCGCAGGGGCAGGGCAGTGTGCCATGAACTGTGGGCTACCCACCTTCCGGCTAGCCGAACAGACGCTATCGGGCCCGGGACGGCATCGCCGATGCGCCTGGCGGGAAGTCGGACTGCAATGTTGCCGTTGTCTTATAGCCAGGTGTCCCCCTCGTCGAGTACCCTGACGCGGCTTAACTGGTTTCGGCAGGCCAGGGGCGACAGTGTAATGGCGCGAGACACCCGGATCGAAGTTCGAGCAGACCCATACCCATCGCTTTCCGCTCACTTCCTCGATTTGATAGGGTACTTCTGTGCCGTCTTCCCTGACTATAAAGGAACCGGCCGGTCATGACGGCGCCAGCTTCAGCCGCACCGGTTCGTCACTGTATACCTGCTTTGTGGGATTGCTCAAAGTGCATCGCTGCTCGGCGGCGATGGCAACACTGCTGGACAAGGCCAGTGCGACCGCCGCTAGCGCATTCCATAACCTCCTGTTCACTCCCCGACGTACTCGAGAATCAGCAGATAGCCATCGGTCTTCCCTGGCGACCTTTCCATAAGAGGATTCTTCGGCGGCGGAGCGACCTGTTCGGCCCGCGCTGCTACGGCGAAACGTGCCGGACCGATTGTGGCCACCTCGAAGGGAACTATGCCGGGTATGAGTGTGCTGAATAGCACATCGAAATCTGCCGAGCAAACTCGCAGGAAAGCGATAGGGTTGTCGATGGGACTGTCCGAACACCAGGCGTCCTCGGTCACCTTGAATGGTCCGTTGCACCGCCCAAGTGCCAGTACCTTATGGCCAGGCAGCGGCGCCAGGTCGACGGCCCAGCCCCACGGCCCGATCCTGGCGCTGCCCAATCCCTGCCGTATACGGCCATCGACACGATGGACCTGCCCCCACCAGTGGACAAGCTTGACTGGAAAGCCGTCGCCTTTTGCAGCAGTGTCAAAAGGGGAACCATCGGCCTTGGGGCTGAAGCCCATGACGGTATTTCCCCCATCGGCCAGCAGTCCTACCAGCAGGTTGCCATCTTCTGCGGGGGCGACACATGTGACGGCCGTATCGGCCACTGTGCCGCCCATGCGGTTGTCGCGGCCCGACATGGGGTCATACTCGTACGCCTTCATCACTACGCTGCCGTCGTTGGGATCGAGTGTGATGAGGTATGGCGCCCACCAGGGTTCCTTGCTCGTGGCCGAGGCGGACCAGCCGCACAGGTAGATGCGCTCATCCTTGTCCAACCGCATGCGGTGCGTGCGCGGATTGCTGTAATGTGGCAAGGGCCACCCCTGCTTGACCTGCCTGGCGACCTCGGGGTTGACGGGCGGAGTGTAGATGTCCTTCTTCCACGCCCGTCCGGCCAAGTCGGGCGATAGGCGGCTCAGGTGGTCGCAGCCATCGTAGAACAGAAGCCTCTCGCCAGTTTCTCGTCGCCACCGGCGATCTGCTTGTCCTCGGGCTTGGGCAGACGGAAGTATCCGCCGTCGTGGCAGACCACGATATCGCCGGATTTCAGCACCGCCAGGTGTGTCGGTTGCCAGAAAAACTCGCGCCAATGACCCTCGATCCCCTTCTCGCGCTGGCGGAAGTTGGTCACACGCACCTTATCCCACACCTGCTGCCATCCTTCCAGGTAGGTTCCCGATTCTATGCGGGAAAGGTCGCTGCTGAGGCGCAGCACGCACGGGGCGCCGTACCGTCCCAAGCCCGGTCGGCCGGCGATTTTATCTTCCTTGCCCGCTGCATTGTCGGCCTGGAGTTGCTCGATGTGCTTGCGGAGGGGATAGTGACGCAACAGACCGGGAATGTCCCTCAGCACATCCTCAAGGGAATCGGCAGCGTAACCGCCGACATATACTTTGTCGCCGGCTGCTGCCACCGAGGTTAACAGGACCATGCCACTGGGGAACTCGGCATAGTGGAGCAGCCGCGTGGCGTCGCCTGAAAGATGCGCGACATAACCGTAGCCGCGCCACTGGTAACCCGGGCCCATTGTGGGCTTCCTCGCATTCTAACCGAAGCGCTTTGGCAGCACACCGTTGGGGAGTTCACCAACGGGCGCCCCGGTGTTCCCCACGACATACAGTGTGCCGTCGGGCGCGGCGGTGACAGCCTGAAGGTCGTCATCTTCGGCCGTTCCCCAAAGCGTGGCGGTGACGATCTTTAGCGGCGGGGCAGCCAAGCCGGGAACAGCCGTGGCCGCCAGCAGTGCGACCACCAGCAGCAACGCAGCGTAGTTTCGCATACTCTGTCCTCTCATTGGCTGACGACATGAAATACTCTAGACACCGGCGCCGCCGGCGAAACGGCCGGCTCGGTCCGCCGACCGATCTGCCAGGCCGTGATCCTGCACTCGATGGGGAACTGCGCCTTGGCCGGCAATTCGGAGACGACAACTCTGCCGTCGCGCACCTCTACCGGGCCGTAGTCCACCTCGTAATAAACGGCCAGGCCGGAGCTGGCCTTTGCATCCAGCTTCCACGAACCGTTCGGCGCGGGAATGTCGGGTACCGGCGGGAACTCGATTGCCTGCTGGGCCCCTTTGACGTTCGGCATAGCGATGCTTCCCCAACGGTTGGTCGCACGATAATGTTGGTCGCCCGGATGCACCGCTGCGATGTTGACGGACTTCACCGGGCGGAGCAAGCGAAAGGTGTCCGGGCCCAACTGTTGGACCGGTTCGTTTACTTTGCAGCGATAGATGATCGGGGTGTTCGGATGGCCGATCTTCATCCCAGCCACGCGGCCGCCGTATGCCTCTGGCACGGCATCCAGAAACTCGGCTTTCGCGCGGAACGTCCAGCCGTCGCCCTCGTCGAGCCAGGTACACACCGGGTTGCTAAGGCATTGGTGGTTGCCAAGGTTGCGGTGGTGGCGGGCATTGGCCTGGGCTACTTCCTCATCGTAGTGCCACATGGCCCTGAGCTTGTCGCCCGTGTAAGAGCGGTACGGGGCCGGCGCATGGGACGGCTTGTACAGGTCAGGATCGGTCAGCCAGCCATCCTCCAGTCGCAGCGGCAGGCACTCCACGGGTTTGTCGCCGGGCGGAATGACAGAAGGGATGCGATATCGAGCGGTCTTGCGGATCAGCAGCGCCACGTAGGCCGAAAGCTCGGGCGAACCGTGGAAATGATCGCCGCCGAGGTCCAGCCATAGCGACATCAGGTGGTTCGGGTCTTTTTCTTTGAAGCGCCAGATGTCTTTTTGCACGAAGACCCATTGTGTCTCGCGCCCCAGCTCGGCGCGCAGCCCGCCCTCCGGACCGAAGGTCTCGAATTGCCCGTTTAGTGCCACCAACGGAATGCCGGCCAGCGAGCCTTGTGGCGGCAGATGTTGCTTTTGATGAAAATTGCCGCTTTTGATGTGCAGCACAGCGGCGACTCGCTGCGGCCAGCGGTAGGCCACATTGCGCGCGAAGATGCCGGCGGTCGAATGTCCCATGGTTATCCACGGGACGCGCCGCAACTCGCCGTGGCCGCTTCGGCGGGCCAGATCGTCCAGCGCCTTAAGCCAGCGCGCCACATCGGTATTGTTCTGTTCCCAATAGTGGAAAACAGCGGCGATATGCGGGGAAAAATACACTATGCCGATGTCGCAATCGGCACAGGCCTTGCGCACCTCGGGGTCCAGCGCGATCTGGTGCTCGATGCCCAACTGGCCGCCTATTAGCAGGCCGCGGATGACCTGCGATCGCGGCGGCAACCACAGAAACGCTTTGCCGGTGTCGATTTTGCCGCGCCCAACAGCTTCGAACGGAACATAGTACTGCCAGGTTGCACCGTCCGCTGTGCGCACTGCGGCCAACGTCCCGGCCGCCAGCGCCACAGCAGCAACAGCCATCTTTAGGTATCTCATCGTAACAGTTTGACGCGGCCGGTGGCCGCAATCAAGCAGCGCTATTGGCGCAAGTGTATTGAGCATCGAGTGGCGAAGGGACGCGCTGCGTTCGCCTTCGTCAGCACTGTGTGCACAGCCACGACGGAACGTGGCGCTCCAGATCAAGCGCAAGCGTGCGCGACACACACGCGCAAATTGCCCGGCAAGGCACTACGAGAACCGGCGCACTATCCAGCACCGTAAGCCGCATGGCCCTCGACGACAGCTCCGAGTCGGCGAAGTCGTTGCCCGAACGGTTCGCCGATTGCCGCGTTGGGATGCTTGATTCTCGTGGGAAGATTTTGTCTGGCAGGAACCCGTCGTTTGGCAGGAATTTATTGACGTTCGCAATACGTGGTGACACAGGACACAAGGAAACACCTTTTTATCAACCTGTCACCGCGTTTTGCAAAGATTACCAGTGCCCGGAAGAGGAGTCGAACCTCCACGGCCTTTAAGGGGCCACAAGGTCCTGAGCCTTGCGCGTCTGCCAATTCCGCCATCCGGGCAAGTGTGCCAGCCGCTGGGCAAGACGGGCGACTAGCACTGTCTTCTATTATAAACCTTACACAAAAAATGCAAGCAGCTTACCGACTGCGTGCGCACAATTCGGCAACAGTTGGGAGGTCGGAGTTATACGGACGTTGGCTTATCCTCGGCCGCCGGGGAAGCCGCTGGACCGGCCGCCTGTTCTTCCGCCGGTGCGGCCGCCGGTACCCATTCCCATGCGAGGGGTGAAGCCGGGCTGGTTTGTCTGGGCGGGGGCAACGGCGGGAGCTTGGGGCTGGGCTGGAGCGGGCGAGGGGAATCCGCTGCCGGGCTGGAATCCACCGGTGGTGGGGCGGAATCCGCCGCCGCCCATCGTGCCCATGCCGCCCATTCGACCCCCCATCATTCCTGGCATACCCATACCGCCCATTATCCCAGGCATGGTTTGCCCGCCCATCATGGTCTGGCCCGGGCGGCGTGCGGAGATTTGCTGTCGTCCGCCGCCTGGGACGCGGGAATAGCTGCGGCCGAACTGTACCGCATCGCCGACCATGGCAGCCAGGGCCTGCTGGACGGTTTCGGAGCTTGCGCTGTGCAGGGTAATCAGTTGCATGGTCTGGTTAGACTTGCCGGCGGCGGCATCGACTTGCTCGATCAGTTGGGCCACTTCGGAGAACAGCGGCTCGGGGGCGGCCAGAATGATGGAGTTGGTCCGCGTATCGACGCCCACGGTCATTCGTTGCAAGTCTTCACCGGCGCGTCCACCGGCGCCGCCGCGTCCGCCACGTCCGCCGCGTCCGCCGCCGAGCAGTTGCATGAACTCCTGTGGTGTCGGCGGTCGGGCTGCCTGGCCGGGGGCCGCCACCATACGGTCTTGATAGACCTCTTTAAGAATTTGGGCCACTTCCTCGGCTTGGGTGTTTTTCAGGGCGATCATTTTTGCCTTGGGTACGACGAGGATTTCTTCCGGGCTTTCTTTCTGGTCGAGGATCTTGAGGATTTGTTCGATCTTGTCCAGATCGACCGGGTTGGCCTGCACGACCAGAGCATTGAGCCGAGCATCGGGCGTGATCCTGATGGAGCCGGTCGGCTGGATGGTGCCGCTTTCGCCAAGTCCGAGCAGGCTGCCGAGTATCCCGCCGCCCACGTCGCCCAAAGCAGCACCTGCGATGCTGCCGAACAGCCCGCCCGGCCCGCCGCCGGGTCCCATCCCCGGCCCGCCACCGCCGCCGCTGGATATGCCGAAGATGTGTTCCAGCGTCTCGGCCACGGTGGCAGCCTTGGCGTGCTTGAGGTAGAAGATTGTTATTTCTGGGCCTGCCGAAGCCAGACTGGTGGTCAGATCGTTAAGTATCCGCTCGAACTCGGCTAGTGCCTCGGGGTCTTCGCAGGCGATCATCAACCCGTTGGGGCCGGGAACGACGATGATCGGCGGCGGCTCCTTTTGGGGGCCGCTGGCGGCCGAGGGGAATCGCTTTTCTGCTTGCCTGCCGGTCGGGTTGGTGGTAGCCTCGGGCAGGGGGACGGCGCCGTTTACATCGGCTTTGCCCAGCGGGGCGCGGGGCACCGCTGCGCCGGGCGAAGCCGAATCGTGCTGCCCGGCTTGCTGCGAGACCAGCAGAAAGCGCACCGGCGAATCGACTGCCGCCGACTTGTCGGCCGAGCTTCTGGCTGCCGGGGCAGTGGGCATGGAAGCCGGGCCACGGTTGGGCTGGCTAGTACCGCTGTTCGGCGCTTCATCCGTGTCGCCGGATGGCCGCTGGCCCTTTTCCCGAATCGGCGGCACGACCTCATCCTCGGCACTGGGACGCACCGAGGGAATCTCCGACGCCGGAGCCACCACGCGAATCTTGTTCGGCCGGACGGCTGGCCATATCTCTTGCATTCGCTCCAAGGCGGAAATGGCCGAGCGACCCTTCAGCGGCAACATCTTGACCGTAGAGCCGGTGTCGGCGGCCATGGCCGTCTCGTCCTCGCCCATCTTCTCCAGCAGGCTGCGAATCTGCTGGATCTGGGCGTTTGTGCCGCGGATGTAAAGCTGCCGGGCGACCGGATCGGCATCGACTACCGGGGCGTTGGGATTGGCGGGCGTTTTGCTGTCGCCGCCGCCACCGAAGAGCTTGTTGATGGCCAGGACAGCTTTCTCCGGATCGACCTTTCGCAACCGAATGACCTCCGGCTTGCGCGAATCGCGCTGCAACTGCTCGATGGTGGCCTTTATGGTCATGTGCTCGTTTTTTCGCGCCAGGGCCACCAGACTGCCGGTCTTCGGGTCGATCGTCAAACGCACATCCGGCAAACCGGCCAGCAAGGTCTGCATCACCGCCAGCACCGACTGCGGATCGGCGTCGGTGATCGGGTACACCTCGAGCTGGGGCGTTTCCTCGATCGTCGGCTGCGAACCGGGCTTGGGGACGTCGACCAATGCCAGGATTTCCTCTACCCGTTTGAGCCTCTCGGGCCGTCCGCTGGCCAGAATGCGCTTGCCGGCCGGATCGGCGGCAAAGCGGATCGAATTGTCAGGCGCACCGGCCCGGTCTGCCGGAATGTCCATAAAAGCCTTGATCACGCCCAGCGCTTCTTCCGGCGTAAGGTGTTTGACGTCGAAAGTGCGCAGCTCGCCGCTGCTAAGCCCGAAAGGCTCCTCGTCGATCCGCTTGATCACTGCTTGTATCGCCCGCAGCCGGCTGCCGGTCTCGGTCACCTGTATCTGCCGCGAGCGGGGCAGGGTAATCACCGAGCCTTGCGGTCCGAGCAGCTTCTTGACCTCGGTTTCGGCCTCTTCCGGTGTGAGACGGTCCAACTGGAACAGCACGCTTACCAGTTCCGATTCGCCTACCGACTTCAACTGCTCAGGAGTGATCACACGGACCAGATTCCGCGTCACGCCCTCTTGCAGGTCCTGGATGTGCACCAGCATCAGCGCTTTGTCGCGGCGAATCAGCGTGTAGCCCTTGGTCAGCAGTATGGTGTTGAGCACATCGATCGCTTCGGCGGGGGTGTACTCGCGGGTATCGGTGTAGTTGAATGTGCCGGGCGGCACGATGTCGGTAACCAGCGAAAGCCCAGCATTGCGGGCGAACCACTCCAGCACCTCTTTCCACGGGGCGAAGCGGAAGCTGAAGCGCAGTCGGATGTCCTTTTCGTCGGCCGGCAACGGCGGCTCGGGCTTTGCGACGGACGTCGGGCTGGCAGCCGGCGGTACCGCTGTACCCGGTGCAGACTTCCCGACCATTTCCGTCGGTAGTTTGTCGCTAGGCGCGGTCGTTGCCGGGGGAGTTGCTGCCGGTGGTGATTTTTCTGGCAAGGGTTTTTCCTGTGGCGCAGGCGCTGCCTCCTTTTCGGCTGAAGGCTTCTGCTCCACAGGCGGTTGCAGCGGGGGCTGGCCTTCCGGAGCGGTCGAGTCTTTAGCTAGCTCTTCGAGCATCTGCTGCAATTCTGCGTCTTCTGCTTCGGTGTCCTGTGCCGGAGGCGCCGCTGCCGGCGTGCCAGGCTGCGCGACTGGCTGCTGTGTGGCAGCCGGTTGTGTGCCAGCCGGTTGTGAAGCGGGCGGCTGTGCGGCTGGCTGCTCTGCGGCGGGCTTTGGCACTTCCGATTTGGCAACAGACGATTGCGGTGCGGCCGAAGGCTCAAGCGAAATCATCGCCTCCCAGGCCCTAAGTTGTTGGGGTGAAAGTATCGCAGCAAGTTTACGTTCGGTTTCGCCGCGAACGACCTGCGGTTGTTCGCTGCCGGCCAGACGCTCTTGCCGCTCTTTAAGCACGGCGGCCACCTGCTGTTGCTGCTGGGGGCTGAGAACAAGCTGCTCGGCGATTGCTGGTTCGGCCATTGCGGCCAGTCCTACCCGGGCAAGGCGGATTCGCTCCAACATGGCCGACTGTTGCTCGGTAAGGATTGCCCGCGCCTTGTTTTCCGATTCGGCGCGGAACTCGGCCAGCTTGGCTGCTGCATCTGCCGGAGAGAGTTCTTTGAGCTTTTCGCGCAGGCCGATGGCCGCCGATTCGCGTAACTCGCACAGCACAGTCAGTTTGAAGCGTTGGTCTTCGGTAAGCTGCAACTGGGTTGCTACATCAGGCTCCATTGCGATGGCTACTATTCCCACCAATTCGGGTACGGCCGCAGGTGCGCATAGCGCACTGCTGGCCCCCGCCAGCAGCAGCACGCCGGCGGCCAGCAACCACCAGGCGGCAGTCCGATTTGCAACTGGATTCGACATGGCTACCCCTATTCGGAGCGTAGTCCGCAAGGACAGTCCCAAAAATAACCAGCCCCGCTTACTATGTTACCAAAGCTCGATCGGCTTTGCTACGCGATTTGCTGCTAAACGATTTGGCGTCAACGACTTACCGAGCGACATCCCCTGTCGCCACAATACGGCGACAGCGACCAGTCAGACCCCGAGACAACTTTTTCCCAAGCTCACCATGTTTGCCAGTTTGTTGTCTGCCTGCGGCGCGCCGCTCGATGCGCTTGCGGTGATGCGAATAACGCATCTAAACCACCCAAAAGATCGGTCGACATTTTCGCGCAGCCTTACACACGGCGACGCAGTCGCCCTGCTATTTAACACCCAAGGTATACCAATGGTTTCCCTATTACGGGGCCGATTAGCCGTTGTGTTATTCCGCAGACCGGATGGCTGGCCAGATGTGGCTTCCGTTCAGTCCGATCGCACATCCGATTAACCGTGGCCGTTCCAGGCAGGCCGATCGGAAGAACGGCACTATAACAGCAAGTCACCCCACCGGCCGGCGGGGATACAACCGGCCCCAGTAGTTTGCGGTGCCTGTTACGCTTCACGTAGGCTGACAAGAGGTTCTTGCTGCAAAAAAGCTCCGTTTTGCCAGCCCGAAGTTGGTCGGCTAAAATCGGCTGGCAAGCACACCCAACGCCACGGAGCAAAACACATCCACAGGCGAAACCCACAAGGCAACAATGCACAGCACCAACAGAACTTTAGTAATCATTGCGACATACAACGAAGTCGAGAATTTGCCGCGCCTGATCGACGAAATCCATCGCCTGTGCCCGGAACTGGACATACTGGTTATCGACGACAATTCTCCCGACGGCACCGGCGGGTGGTGCGATCGTCGGGCGGCGGAAGATTGTCGATTGCGGTGTTTGCATCGCCCGGGAAAACTTGGCCTGGGCAGCGCACTGGTGGCGGGAATGCAATATGCCATTCAGCACGGTTACGAGTACGCCATAACTATGGATGCCGACTTCAGCCATCCGCCGCGATTTCTGCCCGATCTGCTGGCTCGCATTAAGCAGCCTCCATCTCTCGGCGGCGACCATTTGGCGGTAGATTCGCCTCCGGATGTGGTAATCGGCTCTCGTTACGTTCCCGGCGGCGCCGTGGAGGGTTGGCCGCTATCCCGCCGCCTGATGAGTCGCCTGGTAAACACATACGCCAGGTGGATGCTGGGATTGCCCGTGCGCGATTGTAGCGGAGGGTATCGCTGCTATCGCGTCGCCGCGCTGCGGCAGATCGATTTAGGGGCCGTGATCGGCCAGGGCTACGCCTTCCTGGAAGAAATACTTTGGCGGCTGAAACGCGCCGGCGCCCGAGTGGCGGAAACGCCGATAGTTTTTGTGGACCGCCGGGCGGGAAGATCGAAGATCAATCTGGCCGAAGCGGTTGTTGCCGTGTGGCTTATCTTTCGGCTGTGGCTGCGGGGGGTTCTGCGGCGCGACTGATCCTGTGGCCAAAGTCATCCCCGACGCGATGTGCGTCAGGAACCCAACGGTGTTGATGGAGGGACGCGCTGCGGTCGAGTGCCTTGTGTTTTCCTGCTTGGCCGTCAAACCACCGGCCATAGATGCGGCCACGACGGAGGGTGGCCGTCCAGATCGACCGATAAGACGCGCACAATGCACAGATGATTTCCAATTTAGCCGCGGGCCGCCTTTGCCGCTTGAAGCTGCCGGCGGTGAGGATAAACCCTACTGGACTGCCGGTAAATTGACCCTACTGGACTGCCGGTAAAGTAACGCTGCTGGTCCGCCGGCCAAGTAACCCCGCTGGCCCGCTGGCCGAAGTAAGCCGCCGCCCGGCTTTTTCCGCTTTAAGCTATTAGGCGTGCGGCTTGACAGTCTTCCGGTTTGCCGCGTCCAGGCAGATTCGAGGTCAATTGGCTGGCGGGTGACTTGCCAACCGTGCCGCTGCGCAATAAAAAAGGGGCACGTGCGGTCGGGTAGCATGTCGTTGGCTGTCCAGAAGGCAGTGCGTTCTGGTACCAGCATGACGCCAGCAGGGCATTGACTTTTCAGTAACAGGAGCAAGTGACAATCATGTGCGCCTCACCAGTCGTCAAGCGGGATAATGTGGCGAGGATTCTGGACCTGGCTTTGGATGCAGGCAAGGGAATCTTGCGTTTGACGCCCACCTGGGTGCCGCGCAGTTTCTTGCATCCCGGCAAACGGATCAAACTGGCCCCGACGGATTGGTACGCGTTGGGCACGCACCGGGGCGGCATCGACGAGCGCTGGTTCGCCAGCACCACCGAAGCTGCCAACGAGAACCGCGAGCCGGACGAAGGCCTTAGCTACTGCGTGTTCGAAGGCCAGCGGTTCTTGCTGCGCGATGCGGTTGAGGAGGCCGGGCCCCGACTAATCGGAAAAGAAATATGGGAGAAGTACCGTCGCTGGCCGGTTTACGCGAAGTTCTTCGATAACATGGGGCCTATCCCCCACCACATGCACCAGCGCCACGAGCACGCCGCCCTGACCGGCCAGCAGGGAAAGCCCGAGTGCTACTACTTCCCACCCCAACTGAATAACGCCGAAAACCACTTCGACTACACCTTCATGGGCTTGGAGCCGGGCACGACCAAAGAAGATGTACGCCGCTGCCTGGAAAATTGGAACAAAGGCGACAACGGCATACTGGACCTGTCGAAAGCGTACCGGCTCAAGCCGGGCACGGGCTGGATGATTCCCGCCGGTGTGCTCCACGCCCCCGGTTCGATGTGCACCTACGAGCCGCAATGGGGTTCGGACGTGTTCGGCATGTATCAATCGCTGGTCGAAGGACGGCGCGTACCCTGGGAATTGCTGGTCAAGGACGTGCCGCCGGAAAAACACAACGATCTGGATTTTTTGGTCGAGCAGCTCGACTGGGAAAAGAACGTCGACCCGTATTTCAAGGAACACAACTACATCGAACCGATCGTCGACGAAGAATGTTCCGGTCCCGGCTACACCGACCGCTGGATCGACTACGGACATTTCGACGGCGAGCAGCTTGTCTCGGCCAAAGAACTGACCGTCATGCCGGGCGCCAAGTGCGTGCTGCGCGACCCGGGCGCCAGCGGCTGGATCACCGTGCAGGGCTACGGAAAGATGGGCGTGCTGACGATCCATGCCCCGGTGATGATCCGCTTCGGCGAAGAAACCTGGGACGAGGTGTTCATCACTGCCGAAGCGGCGCAGGAAGGTGTGGTGATCGAGAACCTCGGCGGCGAACCGCTGGTGGGGCTGCGCTACTTCGGCCCGAATGTGCACAAGAAAATGCCCAGCATCGGGGACCATCGCAAGAAGAAGTAGCAAGGCGCCAGTGCAACTGTTAACCAGGGTTAATCAGGCAAGCGGATCCAGTAGCAGCTCGTGCGCTTTTTCGGGGGGAGTTGCCCAACAGGTTGGATGCTATTGTGGGGCAGGCCGTTACGCCCGATCCAAATCAGCCCGAAGCGTTCACATAACATCATCGCGCGGCGCCCGAAAAGCCATGTTAAATAAATCCACAAAATACCGGAAGTGCTCGGACTACTGGCAACCTCGAAAATGAAGGTGTTTCGCACACTTGCACTGCTTTCGCAATTATGTGGATCTATTTAACACCAGCGCTAAAGATAATCGACTGACACTACAATGCGCGACCCTTGAGCGGCTGGAGGCTTTGCGCGGCAGTGGCTTCAGCCTCGGGGGCGCTAGCACAGAACCGGAGGTATCGTGATGCCTGACAGCCACACCAACAACTATCCGAAGCTTCACAATGCCGCCTGGCCGGGAGTGGTCGGCAAGGGCGACGGCGGCGAACCGCCCATCGACTTGGACACCATGCTCGATCTTACTGCCGGCGCGGAGTTCGAGGGCGTGAAGTTTGACGGTTTCGACCTGTTCCTCTATTTGCCGCACATTAACATCGACGGCGGGGAAGATGAGATCAAGCGCCTGGCCGACAAAGCCCGCCAGCGCAATCTGGATATCGGCACGGTGGTGGCGCCGATCTGGGGGCCTACCGGCGGCGGACCGGCCATGGGCAGCAACGAAGACCGGCGCAAGTTCCTGGCACAAGTCCGCAAGGGTTGCCATGTGGCGATGCGGCTGCGAGAAATGGGCGTGCGTCCGAATGGCGTGGTACGCATCGACTCGGCCTCCAGCGTCGAGGCCTGGCTGGAAGACCCCGAGGGAAACCAGAAACGCATCGCCGAAACCTTTCGCGAAGCCTGCAAGATCGCCGAAGACCATGGCGAACGCCTGGCTGCCGAAGGCGAAATCTGCTGGGGCGGCATGCACAGTTGGAAGCGACTGCTGCAATTGCTGGAAATGGTCGATCGGCCCGAAACCATCGGCATCCAGGCCGATATGGCCCACACCATGCTTTACCTGCTGGGCTACAACGCTCCGGAAGACGCAATCCTGCCGCAGGACTTCCAGTGGAGCGACCAGCAACGATTCGACGAGGCGTACAAGACGCTCACCGACGCGCTGCGCCCCTGGACGATCGACTTCCACGTGGCCCAAAACGATGCCACCGTGCACGGCTCCGGTTCGCACGACAAGACCGGGCGGCACTGTCTGCCCAATGATCCCAACGGCAAGTTGGACATCCCCCGGCACGCCGGCTACTGGCTCCGCGACGAAAACGGACAGCTTACCAAGCGCTTCCGCCATATCTGCTGGGACGGTTGCATGTTCCCCAACGCCGTGATGCTCAAGCGCGAAACGTGGGACGAGATACTACGGGTAATGGTAGCAGTGCGCGACGCCCACGGTTGGGTCGAGTGACGGCTGGGGCCCGTCCACATCTGGCGCAAAGCGCCCAATCGCCTTTTAGCAGCAACAGCCAAACTTTCGGAGGTACAAACGTCATGTCCAAACGCCTGAACATCGCCATGCTGGGTTGCGGTTTCATGGGCCGCGCCCATTCCAACGCCTGGTTGCAGGTCAATCACTTCTTCCCCCGCGAGCACAAGCCGGTGCTGAAGGCTTGCTACGGGCGGCAGGAAGACCGCAAGAAGCTCGACGAGTTCGCCGCCCGCTGGGGATACGAAATCGTCGAGACCGACTGGCGCAAGCTGGTAACCCGCGACGACATCGATCTGGTCGATGTATGCGTCCCCAACCATATGCACCACGATTGCGTGATTGCGGCTGCCGAGGCGGGCAAGATCGTCGTCTGCGAAAAACCGCTGGCCATGAACGTAAAAGAGGCCGAAGAGATGGTGGCCGCGGTGGAAAAGGCCGGCGTGCCCAACATGGTATCGTTCAACTATCGCCGCGTGCCGGCCATCGCCCTGTTCAAGCAGCTTGTCGATGAGGGCCGCGTGGGGCGGGTGTTCCACTATCGGGCCACCTACAACCAGGATTACACCATCAGCCAGGATGTGCCGCAGGGCGGCATGGCGCTGTGGCGGCTGGACAGCCGCGTGGCAGGTTCGGGCGTGACCGGCGATCTGCTGGCCCACTCGATCGACACCGCCGAGTGGATCAACGGCCCGATCCGCCGGGTGACGGCTTACACCAAAACCTTCATCACCGAGCGCCGCCATGCCGACACCGGCAAAGTGGAAAAGGTGGACATCGACGACGCCTGCATGTTCCTGGCCGAGTTCGAAAACGGCTCGATCGGCACCTTCGAGAGCACCCGGTACGCCCGCGGTCGAAAGAATTACAACACCTTCGAGATCAATGGCGAGCGCGGCGCGCTGTTCTTCGACCTGGAAGACCCGCACATTTTGCAATTCTACCGCTATGCCGATCCGCAGACGGGCAAGAAGATCGAAGACCACCTGACCGGCTGGCAGCGCATCCACGTGACCAACTTCGAGCATCCGTACATGAAACACTGGTGGGTGCCGGGCTGCACCATCGGCTACGAACACACGTTCATCAACAGCTTTGCCGATTTTCTGGCCAGCCTGGAAGGCGGCCCGAAGTTCCAGCCCGATATGCGCTGCGCGCTGCGCACCCAGCGCGTCTGCGACGCGGTGCTGGAAAGCGCCCGCCGCGGCCAGTGGGTCGAGATTCCGTAGGCAAGCCGCAACTCAACAGTACCCCCGCGGCGAACCCGCCCGGCGTGTGGGTCTAAGGTCCTTGCCCTTGCGCAGACAATGCGCACACGGTACGCCTTCAGACCGAAAACTTGCCCTGACCCGCTGCCGTCGGTATGCTGAGGATGTGAGCCGACGTTTTTGCCCCCGACTCGAGTCGTCAAGGCGGTGTGGCAGTTCAAGCCGGCTCGAAGGGCTGCCGGGAAATCAGGGAGTGCCAAAATGCTAAACCAGCCAGTGCCAGTAGCGAGGATGCTTCGGGCCACGTGGTGGTTGGCGGCGGCCGTGTCGCTGGCCGTCTGCACGCTGGCCATCGCCGACCAGAAAATACTGTACGAAAAAAAGTCGCCCTACACCACCATCGTGGTCACCGAAGACGACACGGGGCTGCGAACACTGTATTTCGAGAAGAACGGCGTGCGGCAAAGCGTGGTGAAAGTCGGCGACCCGGACCACATCGAACTGCCTTACGCCCGGTCGATGATGGCGGCACTGGCCTTGTCGGAGCAGCGGGAGCGGGTGCTGATAGTCGGGCTGGGCGGCGGCACGATACCGATGTTCCTCCACAAGCACTATCCGAAAATGGTTATCGACGTGGTGGACATCGACCCCGACGTGGTTGCCGTGGCCAAGCAGTTCTTCGGATTCCAGGAAGACCAGACGTTGCGGGCCCACGTGGCCGACGGCCGCAAGTTCATCGAGCAATGCCACCAGCCGTACGACATTATCTTCCTGGACGCCTTCGGCTCCGAGAACATACCCTATCACCTGGCAACAAAGGAGTTCTTGCAGGCGGTACGCAAGGCTGTCAAGCCAACCGGCGTGGTTGCCGGCAACGTGTGGAGCCGGGCGGCCAATCCGTTGTACGATTCGATGGTGCGCACCTATCAGGAGGTCTTCGACGACTTGTACATCCTCGATGTGGAGTACGCCGGCAACAAGATTCTGCTGGCACTGCCGCGGCAGCAGCGCATTACCCGGGCGCAACTGGCCGAGAAGGCCGAAGCCATATCCAGGGAAGGACGCTTTCGATTCGACCTGGGTGAACTGGTAACTTATGGTTATCAGCACGCGCGCACCAAGAACCAGGCCGGTCGCGTGCTGCTGGACCGCGACAATCCCAATAGCAAGCAGTAGGCCGCGGAAGTACCGATGCACAGTCGCTGGTACAACGTTACTGTCGTGGGGTTGTGGCTGGCCAGCATGTCGTGGCTGCTGGGCACAAAGGTTCTGCCCCCGTTGCTTACCGGCGAGCCTCCGAATTACCGGGCGATTCTCGCCGCCCAAGAGGAAAACATGCCAGTGGGCTGGAAGTTGCTGCTCAACGATCGTCCGCTGGGCTGGGCGGTAAGCGTTACCCACCAGTATCCTGACAACACGGCGGAGATCCGCAACCGGGTTATGCTCGAGACGCTTCCGCTGGACGAGTTGATTTCCGGTTTGCTGGGCGAGATACTCCGCCGCAGCCATGTCTTCCGCGGCAGTCTGCAAATGGACGCCCAAAGTACGCTGCTGCTGGATGCCCAAGGCAAGCTGAAGAGTTTCGACTCCCTGGTTCATCTGGAGCCGTTGGGCGAGGTCATCCGCCTGGAAGGAGCGATCGAAGGCCCGCAACTGAGCCTTTCGGTGCGGGCCGGGGGGAGCTGGGAACGCAGGGACTTGTATTTTCCGACCGACGGGCTGCTGGGCGACGAGATGTCGCCCCAGATGTGCCTGCCCAATCTGCACGCCGGCCGCACCTGGAAAGTCCCCGCCATCAACCCCCTGCGCCCCAATAACCCAGTCGAGCTGCTGGAGGCCAAGGTCGAAGGTCTCGAACCGCTCGCCTGGAACGGGCAGACCGAGGACGTATGGTTGGTGGTTTATCGTACCGAAGCGGGTAATACTTTGGGGTTCCGACGGGCCGAGCGGGGAAAACTGTGGGTGCGGCGCGACGGTACCGTGCTGAAACAACAGGCCCCCTTCTTCAACGCAATTATGACCTTCGAACGCCTGCCCGACGAGCAGGCAGCCCGATTGGCCGAAAAACTCCAACAAATCGACCAGCAACAGGCCGCCAGTTGGGCCGCGCAGCAGGGCGATTGACCGGACCTTTTCGGGTGTTGCTGCCGTGGGGTTTTTGGGCCGCCAGCTTTGTGCGGTAAGCCGATGCCCATATGTCCCGGCAGCGGTATACTATTGACATTAACAGCACGTGGTGACGCAAACTACCGGGAAAACGCAATATCAGCCGGTCGCCGACTTTTGCGAAAATCAAATAGCAAGACAGCGCTAAGTTACCAGAATACCACAACATCGTGGGGCAAAGCGCCAACAGCCCCACTACTGGCCGTTGGGAAATGGCAACTTAGCGCTGTCGTGATAGATGATCGCCGCCGCAGCGGTATCCCAGTACAGCGCCGCTATGAACCGTCGCATCATAAGGCCGATGTCTTGAACCACCCGATGATCGAATTCCACAACGTCACCCGCAGGTACGGCCGCAAAGTGGCCGTGGCCGATTTGAGTTTGAGCATCGGGCCGGGCGAGCTGTTTGCGCTGTTGGGCCCCAACGGCGCAGGCAAGACCACCACCATCAAGATGCTGGTGGGACTACTGCGCCCGGACGGCGGCACGGTGCGCGTCTGCGGGCGCGACGTCGCCCAGGACATCCGGGAAGCCTCGCGCATGATCGGTTATGTTCCCGACCAGCCGTTCTTGTACGACAAGCTTACCGGGCGCGAGTTCCTGGAGTTCGTAGGCCAAATGCGCGGTTTGCCACCGGTTGTGCTGGCCGAGCGGATCGCCAGTCAAGTGTGCGAGCTGGAACTGGGCGACTTCCTGGACGAGTTGATCGAAACCTACTCGCACGGCATGAGGCAGCGGTTGGTCTTTGCGGCCGCCTTCCTGCACGATCCGCCGGTTTTGGTGATCGACGAGCCGCTGGTCGGCCTCGACCCTCGCAGCAGCCGGCTGGTGAAGAACCTCCTGCGCGCCCGCACCGCTGCCGGCGCTAGCGTGTTGATGTCCACTCATTTGCTCTCGCTGGCCGAGGAAATCGCCACGCGCATCGGCATCGTCGATCGCGGACGTATAAAGTTTCTGGGCACCAAGGCCCAATTGCAACAACTGCTTGCACTGCCGCACACTTCGCTGGAGCAGTTGTTCCTGCAACTGACCGAAGGCAATCACCAGCCGACCCGTGTGCAGGGGGATGGCGTGTCGCCCGCCGCCAGCCCGGCGCCTGCCGTTGACGATGGCAGCGGCGAGCTGTCCCGGGCCTCCCGTGCCGACGGCCAGCTTGCCGCCCACTATAGCAAACCGTGCAATATTACTGCCGATGCCGACCCGTGCGACACGACCGCCAGCGATGTGCCGCGCCAGCACCGCTGTGCCGATCCGGCCGAGCGGCGGCCGGCGGAGGATTCCTGACCGCACAACCCAGCGGCGTTTTGTTCAACGATTTTTTGTTCCCGAGCCATCTTTTCGCCTGTTGATCTTCGGTATGGCAACCAGCCCAGGTGTCCAATGCGAAGATTTTTTGCCGCCGCAGGCGGAGGCTCGGGCCTTCTGGCTGCTGCGCCGCCGCATCATTGTCGCCCGAGTACGCCAACTGTTGACCCACGCCCGGCTGCGGCTGTCGATCGTGATCATCCTCAGTGCCATTCTGTGGTTCGGTCTGTTCGGCCTGTTTGCCGAGGGTTTCATGTTCCTCGATTCGGCCGTTCCCCATCCGCAATGGCGGGACCAGATCGTGCAGACCGTGCTGGGCAGTTTCTTCGTGGCGCTGATGCTGATGCTGGTGCTTTCGGCAGGGGTGCTGATCTACGGCGCGCTGTTCCGCTCGCCGGAAACCACCTTCCTGCTGACCATTCCCGCCCGCACCGAAAGAGTCTTCCTTCACAAGTTCCAGGAGGCATTGGTGTTCAGCTCGTGGGGCTTCGTATTGTTGGGAAGCCCGGTGCTGCTGGCCTTCGGCGTAGTGTCGGCCGTGCCGTGGTATTACTACGCGATGCTGCTGCCGATGGTCATCGCCTTCGTTTACATTCCCGTGGCCTGGGGAGCGATCCTCTGCCTGTTGCTGATCCGATATCTCCCCCGCGGCGCAGGCGCATTGCTGGCGCTGATCGGCGCATCGGCCGTGCTGGCCGCGGCTGTGCTGATTCGCGGGCTGATAACCGAGATGCAGAGCGAGTTGCTCACCCCGGGCTGGCTCCACGACATGCTCAGCCGACTGCGCTTCAGCGAAGCACGCCTGCTTCCCAGTTGGTGGCTTACCAACGGGCTGCTATCTGCCGCAGAAGGCGACTGGTCGGAAGCCATGCTGCTGTTGGTGCTGCTGATCTCCAACGCCCTTTTCTGGCGGCAGGTGGCGATCTGGGTTGCCGGGCTGCTGCTGCGCACAGCCTACAGCAACCTTGCCGGCCGGACGGCCACATCGCGGCGGCCGCACTCGGCGCTTGTCGACCGGCTGGCCGACTGCCTGCTGTGCATTGCTCCCAGGCCTATGCGGCTGATGATCATCAAGGACCTGCGGCTGTTCCGCCGCGACCCGGTGCAATGGTCCCAGTTCTTCATCTTCTTCGGCCTGCTGCTGGTGTACTTTGTGAACATCGGCAGCTTCAGCCACAGCTTGCACTATTCGGGCTGGGTGAACATGGTCAGCTTCCTCAACCTTTCGGTGGTGGGGCTGCTGCTTTCCACCTTCACCACCCGCTTCATCTTCCCCATGATTAGCCTCGAAGCACGCCGCTTCTGGCTGCTGGGAATGTTGCCGCTGCGCCGCCACACCATACTGTGGAGCAAATTCCTGTTTGCGACCGCCGGGGCGATCGTCCCCTGTTGCGTCCTGATACTTGTGAGCGACTTCGCCCTGCGCGTGCCGCGAAGCATCGTGCTTACGCACCAGCTTAGCTGCCTGGTGTTGTGCGTGGGGCTGGCGGGCATCGCCGTGGGATTGGGGGCCCGCTTCCCCGATTTCCGCGAGGAATCCGCGGCGCGCATCGCCGCCGGCTTCGGAGGGACGCTCAACCTGGTCCTCAGCACCCTGTACATCGTGGTCGTGCTGGCGCTGATGGCCCTGCCGTTCCACTTCCTCGTCGCAGCCGATCAAGCCGCCCGAACCTTCTCCCAGTTCGGCCCACATCCCTGGATGGCCGAATCCCTGCGGCTGCAAGGATGGTTTCGCTTGTGGCTGGTAGGCGGTACCATCGGCGGCCTGATCCTGGCCGCAGCGACGACCGTGTGGGTGATGTACGTTGGCCTGCGGGCCTTCAACCGCTGGGAGTTCTGAGCTGTCTGCTCACAGCGGCCGAGGCTTCGTCCATGCAGCGCCCCATGTCGCTGCTACGCGCAATACTGCTGCACGCTATACTTCTGCGGCGCTACACTTCCCAGCCCTTGCGGTATTCCCGCCGCACGTACTGATTCAGCTCCGGCATGTTGGTGCACTGCATCCGCTCCACGTCCCACTCGACCTTCTTGCCCACCCCGGCGAACTGGGCCAGCAGACCGCATAACGCAAAGGCCGTCAACGGACCGGCCGAATCGACGAAGTTCGAGCAGGGCACACCGTCGTTGCGGATCGCCCAGAACAAGTCCTCGATCGGACCGCCATGGGCGCGGGGAAGGGTCTTTTCGGGCTGTTTGAACTGTTTGTGTTTCTCTTGGGGAATGATGTAGCCGTCGCTGCCCATCATCCCCCGGTCGCCCACGAACAGGCAGAACTCGCCAAACTTGCGATCGTACTTCTTCTCGGTCTCGATCATCACCTGCGGCTTCAGTCCCGCATGGTCGTAGGAGTAGAACTTCAAGGGGGGCATGTTGCCGCGCGCCGGGATGTGGTACAGCACCACGTTGTCTTGCGGGAACATCTCCTCGCTTCCGCCGCTGGTGTGCAAGCACTCCACGGTCCAGTTCTTGGCCTCGTAAATCTTCAGCGCCCAGAAGGGGGCGTCGAAGTGATGACAGGCCATATCGCCGATTGTTCCCGTGCCGAACTGCCGCCAGGAGCGCCACGAGAAGGGATGCAGGCCGTCGTGGTAGTCGCGGTAAGGCGCAGGCCCGAGCCACTCGTCCCAGTGCAATCCGGGAGGAACGGGCTTCGAGGGCGGTCGTCCTCCCTTGCCCCCGAAATTGCGCCCCAGTATGGTGTGCGTCTCCAGCACGTTGCCGATGGCCCCGGCCCAGATGAACTCCACCACCCGGCGGATCGTCTCCCCGCAATGCCCCTGATTGCCCATCTGCGTCAGCACCTTCTTCTCCTTGGCCGCCTTGGCCAGCTCGTAGCACTCGCGGATGTTATGCGCCAGCGGCTTCTGGCAGAAGACGTGCTTGCCCAGGTGGATCGCCCGGATGGCCGCCGGGGCATGGTTGTGATCGGGCGTGGCGATCAGCACCACGTCGATCTCCTTGTGGCACTCGTCGAGCATCTTGCGATAGTCGTAGTAGGTCTTGGGCTTCTGGCCAGCGGCCTCGGCACGCTTCATCACGTTGGCCATGCGGCTGTCTTCGATTTCCACCAAGGCCACGAAGCGCTCCTTCAGCGCTTCGCCGGTGCTGTACTGGCCCATACCGTCGCCGCCGATCACGGCCACGCCCAGCTTCTTGCTCGGCTCGGGAGCGGAAAGCACATAGGGTGCAGCCACGCTGCACGCCATCGACGCCCCGGCGACCAGCGCCGAATGCTTCACGAAATCACGTCTGTTGGTGCGTACTGTCATCGTCGTCATCTCCTAAAGAAATGCGTTGGCAGGAAACTCGATTGGGATTGATCAATTAACGGCTAGTTACAAAATGGCTGCGGACACGCGCATCCCGCCGCGCTATCGCACAGGCAACAGCTCGCGCTGCGGGCGCGCCGGTTGCCCCGGCATGCACGGCCACGACGGAGCGCCGCCCTCGAACCTACTTTGCAACATGCGCGCACGATACGCACGTGCTAAGGCCTAACAACCCTAATACTCGCGGTTCTTCTTCAATCCCGGTTGCGGGACGGGATACTTGCCGTCTGGCCCGGGCAGCAGCGGCGCGGGCGAGCTGTCGGTCAGCTTGTCCAGGTCTGGCGCAAACTCGTGATCGTGATTGAGTATCTGCTCGTAGGTTATCTCCTGACCGGTATGGGCCGACATGCGCCCCATCGAAGTAACCAGGCTGGCGATCGCCCCGCGCTCGGCCTCGTTGTACGGCGTGTCCTGGCGAATCGCCTCCATCAGGTCGTTCCATTCGTTCTGGTAGGGATTTCCTTCGCCGGGCGGAACCTTCGATTCCCACAGCAGATTGTTGCTCTTGGGGGCCGGGCCTTTGAATATCCGCGAAGGCAGCCCGCAGTCGCCCCCGGCAGAAATTATCGCCAGGCCCTTGGTGCCCTGGGCGTAGCTGTAGTAGCGATCGGCACAGCCGCTGATGCACCGGCCATCCATGATGAAAGTGGTGTTGTCGGCGAACTGGTATTCGACCGAGTACACGTCGAAGTTCTGATCGACATACGGCGTGCCGTCCGGGGCGTTGCGATAGTGCCGCCCGCCAAGCCCGAAGGCCTTCGTAGGCCAGGCCCCCTTCATCCACGCGCAGTGGTCGATGATGTGGATGTAAAAGTCGCTGTAGCAGCCCCCGCTGGCCCACAGAAAACTGTGGAACCGCTGCACCTGATAAAGCAGCTCGCTGATTCCGGCCGGCTTGGGCGTCGAGGCGAAGTAGCCGATCGGCCCGTGTACGCGATAGCCGCGCATCAGGATGATGTCGCCGATCTGGCCGTCGGCGATCCGCTGGGCAAGCTCCTGTAGCGCCCGACTGTGCCGCGACATCAACCCCACGCCCACCTTCAGGTTCTTCTGGCTGGCCTGTTTCGATAGCTCGATCAGTTTTCTGGTCGTCGGGCCGTCGACCGTGACCGGCTTTTCCATGAACACGTGCAGCCCCTTCTGGATGGCATAGGCAAAGTGCACCCAGCGGAAGGCCGGCGGAGAGGCGAAGATGGCCACGTCGCCGGGACGCAGGCAGTCCATCGCCTTGCGATAGCCGTCGAAGCCCACGAAAGCCCGGTCTTTGGTCACCTCGAATTGCTTGGGGAACTGCTTCTGGAGGTGATTGAACGCGCCGCGGACGCGACTTTCGAAAACGTCGGCCATAGCCACCAGCTTGGTCGGCCCCTTGTTGCTCGACAGCGCGTCGGCAGCCGCGCCCGTGCCCCGGCCGCCGCAGCCGACCAGGGCGATCTGGATCGTGTTGTCCTCGGCGGCATGTACCGCCGGGACGGTCGCGGTGCCCAGCGCGCCGACGGCGGCGACCTTTCCGCTAGTGCTCAAAAAACTCCTGCGCGATAGAGCCTGGTTCTTCGATGTACTCACAGCTTGTTTACCTCCGATTTAGTACGACAGCGGTTAGTTACGACAGCCGTCAGTTACGACAATACCACAGCAATTTGGCGTGATGGCAACGACAGCGCTACAACCGGTCGTAGGAAAATTGCAACCTAGCGCTATCGCATTAGCCAGCTCGATGTTACCGCGGAACCCCCAAGGCAGTGCTGCCGCGGCGCCCTGCTCCAGCGCCAGCGCACAACCGACGCTGCGTATTATGAACCACACGCAAGCGCCAAGCAACCGTGCGCAGAACTTTTCCACCCGGTACCACTGCTGCACTTGGAGGGCCACGCTCCGTCGTGGCCGCGCTCGCAGTGGGTTGCCACTAGTGGAATGTCCACCGGTCGAACTATCTGCTACGCGCTTAACACCAAGGCACCAAGACACAAAGTACTTACTGGGAACACTTGCACCGTTGCCCCGGCAGTGGCAGCCGGCGGGACTCCGTGGACGGCCACGACGGAGCGTGGCCCTCCAAATGGCCTTGCAATATGCGAGCAGCGCGGGCACATTGCCCTCCGCAAGAGATTATTGATCTCCGCAAAATGCAGTAACCGGCCGACAAGCGATTTTTCCGGCGGTCGGTGTCGCCACAACTTGCGAATGTCACTAGTCTTTTCGGATCCTTCAGCCCCTGTTGGTGTCTTTGTGTCTTGGTGGTGTTTCAACGGCCTGGTCTGCGGTTGAAGGCTCAAATCGCCGGCCGGCACTGCTGGGCAAAGCGGCCGGGGCACGGTGGCGGTATAATCGTTTCCACAGGCCGCCCTGCCGGGGGCGAGCCGGCGGATCAACTGGGCTAAGGACTTGCGATTCGACCATGGACCGGGCGTTAGCGATACTTTACGAAGACAACCATCTGCTGGCGGTCAACAAGCCGGCTGGGTTGCCCACTATGGGCGCTTTGCCGCAAGCGCCCAGTCTGCTGGCTTTGG
>Ga0209101_1000160_pt1 | contig 57757 bp, 46 predicted proteins | sample ConPoolayeCmetaG_FD_185481 | JGI IMG/M metagenome (GOLD analysis project Ga0209101, IMG submission 185481) | Hot spring microbial mat communities from California, USA to study Microbial Dark Matter (Phase II) - Cone Pool mat layer C metaG... ... | reverse complement strand
GGATTTGACGGATGAACACGGATAGTTTTTATAAAATCGGTGAAAATCCGTAGCATCTGTGGCAACCCGTGTCCTAAAAAAGCCAGGCTGAGCAGTTACTCCCAAAAGCTGTACAAGTGGCATCCCATCCCAAAAGCTGTACAAGCGGCATCCCTATGCCGCTTGTACCGATGCATAGGGATGCGTTGATTACGATTTCCGGATAAGCTCTAATCGCCGGCCGGACAATGGGCTTATTTGTCGCTCTGAACGAGTCGCTGATAGCACCCCTGCCATAGCTCCGGCGAGCGGGTAAAGCGGTTGATCGTAATGTCGGAAAAGTGCGGAATGAGCGTCGCCAGAAGCGGTGGCACCTGTTCAAACTGCCCAAGCAAGAGCGCGCTTTCGAGGGCAAAAGTTGTATCGGCCAGCCAATCCCACTCGCGGCGAAAACGGTCGGCCTTGAGAAAATAGTCACGGCTTTCCCACGCCGACGCGGTTTGTTCGATCCCCTGCTCGATCTGACGCAGCGCAAACACGATCAATGCAGCCAGGTCACGACTTTCTTGATCGAATTTGGGCTTGGACATCATCAGACGCAGGGCCTCGGCGATGGTACGCCGCAACTGTTGCCGCTGTTGGCCGACATTGGCCGCGTTCACCACACGACTCATCGATAAAAACCTCCCAATCAGGCTTGACGGCGTCTTATTTTAGCACAAATTGTCCAATTGGAAAAACAAGGGCGGCCGGACAATTTGATTAACATAAAGTGATGGTTTTCAAAACTCAAGAGGTATGATATAATAAAACCAGCCTGCATATCTTGAGAATTCTGGTTTGACCTGGCAGGCTTATCCGCATACAATATGTTTTGCGGATGGGAAAATTGGAAAACACGGGAAAAGCGGAATGGGGTCGACCGTCAGTGTCAGGGGGACGCGAGAAGGGTTACTGATCGTCTTGGGCGAGGCCGAGGTTGATGAATGGGTGGCCGACCTGGATGCCCTGCTCGCTAACCGTGAGAATTTTTTTCGCGGCGGCGAGGTGACGCTGCAATTTGACGGCCACCATTTGAAGGCCGGTCACCTGGCCCAGGTTCTGAAGGTGCTGGATCGTTACGAGATCGCCATCCGTGGGATACGTGGTCAACTTGAGGCCATTACCCCGGAGGCTGATTCGGCGGTAGAAATTCCGGCCTCGAAAGCGAGTGATGAAAAATCGACCGGTTCAGATTCCAACATGGGCATTTTGATCCGTCGGACGCTGCGTTCAGGACAATCTGTGCGTTATCCCGGCCATGTGGTGATCATCGGCGATGTGAACCCTGGAGCGGAGGTCATCGCCGAGGGAGACATTGTCGTTTGGGGGCATCTGCGGGGGATTGTGCATGCCGGCGCGGCCGGTGACGAAGGACGTTGTATCTGCGCGCTGGTGTTTTCTCCCACCCAATTGCGCATCGGCAGCCGGATTGCCCGTCCACCAGACCAGCGCCGGGCGCGCAAAAAATTTGGGCCGGAACGCGCCTACATCAGCGGCGATCAGATTGTGGTGGAGGCATATTAGAACCTATCCGAAAAGCCGTACAACAGCATCCCTTACCGACGCATAGGGATGCGTCGGTTACGGTTTCTGGGTGACGCATAGGGATGCATCGGTTACGGTTTCCGAACAGATGCTTAGTGGGTGGGGGGCAAGGAGTTGGAAATGGCAAGAATTTTGACCGTAACATCGGGCAAGGGAGGAGTGGGCAAAACAACGCTCACGGCCAACCTGAGTGTGGCACTGGCCATGCGCGATCAACGTGTGGTCGCCATTGACGCAGATATCGGCCTACGCAACCTCGATGTGGTCATGGGACTTGAAAATCGGATTGTTTACGATCTGGTGGATGTGATTGAAGGGCGCTGTCGGCTGCGCCAGGCGCTGATCCGCGACAAGCGTCTGGCCGAACTTTACCTGTTGCCGGCCGCACAAACCCGTGACAAGAACGCCGTCAACCCGGAGCAAATGGTCGAGCTGTGTGAAGAACTGCGTCCTTCTTTCGATTTTATCTTGCTCGACTCGCCGGCCGGTATCGAGCAAGGGTTTCGTAACGCCATCCAGCCGGCCGACGAAGTGATCATCGTCACCACCCCTGAAATGTCGGCCGTGCGCGACGCCGATCGGATCATCGGGCTGATCGAGGCCGCCGAAAAGAACAAGATGTCGCTGGTGATCAACCGCATCCGTCCCGACATGGTACGCCGCGAAGACATGCTGGGGATCAACGATGTGTTAGAGGTGCTGGCGATCGATCTGCTGGGGGTTGTTCCGGAAGATGAAAAGGTGATTGTGTCTACCAACCGGGGACATCCATTGTCGATGGTCGATCATTCATTGGCCGGTAAGGCATTCAACAACATCGCCGCCCGGGTGATGGGCGAAGATGTGCCCGTTCTTTCGCTGGAAAAAGAGAATGTCTTGACCCGCATCAAACGTTTCTTTACCTCTTGAGTCATCCAGGGTGTGGATGATCGCTTTGCTCGCACCGGGAAGGAAACACTATGAACCTGATTCGCAAGGTCTTTCGACCCAAAGAAGATTCCAGCAGACAAGTCGCCAAAGAACGCTTGCAGCTCGTGTTGATCCATGACCGTGCCCAGATTTCTCCAGGACTGTTGCAGATCATCAAGGATGAAATCATTGACGTGATTTCACGTTATGTCGAGATCGAGCGGGAAGGCGTTGAGATTTCGTTCACCCAAAACCGAAATGAAAGCCGTTTGCAGGCCGATATTCCGCTGGTTTCCGGGCGACGACGGCAGCGCGCGGCGCAATAGTTATCGGCATGAATCGACGCATCTGGTATAACATTGACCCCATTTTGTTCGTGGCCGTGCTGGTGCTGCTTGCCTACGGTGTGCTGATGATCTATAGCGCCTCACACGACGTGGAGCGGATCAAAGGCTCGGCCGTTCGGCAGGTTATCTGGGCGATGGTGGGCGCCATGTTGGGGCTGATCATTGCTGCCATTGATTACCGACTGCTCGATGCCTTTGCCATCCCCCTTTATGTTATCATTTTGCTGTTGCTATTGGCCGTTTTCATCATCGGACAGATCACCTTTGGCGCCCAGCGTTCGATCGACCTGGGTTTTGTCAGCATCCAACCTTCCGAGTTTAGCAAGCCGGTATTGATCATTGTGCTGGCCGCTTTTTTGGCCCGCCGCGAGGACAAGATCAACCGGCCGGATACACTTTTCCTTTCGTTGGCCCTGTTTGCCGTGCCGATTCTGTTGATTTATCTGGAACCGGACTTGGGCACCGCGTTGGTGCTTGCTTTTGTCTGGGGGGTGATGATCTTTGCCGCCGGAATCAATGTGATCTATCTTGGTTTGCTTGCCGGCGGCATCATTGGGGCTGTTCCCTTGCTCTGGGTGACCATGCATGACTATATGCGTCAACGCATCCTGATCTTTTTGAACCCGGAGAGCGATCCACAAGCGGTTTACAACATCAAGCAGGCCCTTTATGCGATCGGCTCCGGTGGTTGGCTGGGCAAAGGATACATGAAAGGCACTCAGAGCCAGCTCGGTTTTTTGCTGGTTCAGCATACCGACTTTATCTTTTCGGTGATCTGTGAAGAATTGGGCATGTTGGGTGCTTTTGTCCTGCTGGCCCTGTTGGCCGTGCTGCTGTGGCGCATTTTGCGCGTGGCTAAAATGGCCCGCGATACTTTTGGACGATTGATCTGCACCGGAGTGGCCGCATGGCTCTTTTTCCAAATCGGCGTGAACATCGGCATGAACTTGAAAGTAATGCCGGTCACGGGCATTCCGCTGCCGTTTATCAGCTATGGCGGCAGTTCGCTGGTGCCGATGTTGGCTTCGTTGGGATTGGTGCAAGGGATATTGATGCGTCACCGCAAAATCGAGTTTTAGCCTTTGGAGGTGTGCTGGAATGTCTACATTAACGCCGCAAGTTCGTCTGATCCTTTCCTTTATGCTCTTTTTGGTGGTGACGATCTTTGGCTTTGTTTGCCTGCTACTCACCGGCAAGATGGTGCCCTGAGCGGTGCTATGAATGGGCCAAGGTCAAAAGCAAGACGCCGATGGCTGATCGGCGGTTTGATTTTGCTGCCGGCATTGGCCGTTTGGGGACTCTACGCCTGGCTTGTTGTTGATCTGCCTTCACCCGGTGAATTGCCCAGCCGGGCGGCAGCACCTTCATCCAAAATCTATGACCGGAACGGACAACTCTTGTTCGAGGTGATCGATCCTCACTTGGGCAAACACTCGCCGGTTCCCCTTTCTGAAATTCCACCGGCGTTGCAACAGGCCACCATTGCCACCGAAGATGCCAGCTTTTACACCCACCCCGGCATCGATCTGAAGGGCGTTTTGCGCTCGATCTGGATCAATCTGCGTGGCGGCGAAGCCGGCGGCAGCACGATCACCCAACAGGTGGCACGCAACCTGCTCCTTTCGCCGGAAGAACGCGCCGAGCGCACGCTGACCCGCAAGCTGCGCGAGGCCATTCTGGCTTACCGGATCACCCGTCGCTACAGCAAAGAAGAGATTTTAACCCTCTATTTGAACGAAAACTATTATGGAAATATGGCCTACGGTGTCGAAGCGGCCGCGCATGCCTATTTCGGTAAAAGGGTTGGCGAACTCGACCTGGCCGAATGTGCCATGCTTGCCGGTTTGCCACAAGCTCCTTCGCTCTATAATCCGCTGATCAATCCCGATGGCGCGCGTCGTCGCCAGCGCATCGTCCTTGATCTGATGGTCAAACAGGGGTATTTGACGCAGGCCGAGGCCGATCTGGCAGCTGCCGAACCCCTCAAGTATGTCAGCACGCCTTTTCCGATCCGTGCGCCACACTGGGTGAGCTATGTGTGGAGTCTGCTTGAGCGAGAACTCGGCGTGGAGCGGACGGCACAAGGTGGGCTGGAGGTGTATACCACGCTCGATGTCGACCTGAACGAGCGCGCCGAAGAGATCATCAACCGTCACCTGGCCACACTTCGAGAGCGGGGAGGCCCTGATCTCAATGTCAACAATGCCGCCCTGCTGGCTCTCGATCCGCGCAGCGGCGAAATTCTGGCGATGGTTGGCAGTGCGGGCTATTTTGACGCCCAAATCGGGGGGGCAGTGAACACCACTCTGGCCCTGCGCCAGCCTGGTTCGGCCATCAAGCCGATCACCTACGCAACGGCGTTTGATCCGGCCTGGCTGAACAGCGTCGACCGGTTTACGCTATGGGGTGAACTGCCTTTTACGCCGGCCACTATGCTGGTCGATGTGCGGACCTCATTCGTCACCCGTGAAGGGATAGGTTACGTGCCGCTCAACTATGACCTGCGCTGGCATGGGCCGGTTTTGCTGCGCGAAGCGCTTGGCTCCTCTTACAACTTGCCGGCCGTCAAGGTCCTTGATGCCGTCGGCGTAGAAAGGATGATTGCCCAGGCACGCCGGATGGGGATCACCACCTTTGACCGATCGGCGGAGCGCTTTGGCCTGGCGCTGACCCTGGGCGGCGGCGAAGTGCAGATGATCGAGCTGGCCTCGGCATATGCGGCATTGGCCAACGGCGGTGAGTGGGTGTCGCCGATCGCCGTGCGCAAGGTGGTCGATGCGCAAGGAAAGACGATTTGGACACAGTCGCAAACGCGCCGGCAGGCACTTGACCCGCGGGTGGCTTATTTGATCACCGATATTCTGTCCGACGACTGGGCACGCCTGCCGGCCTTTGGCGAACAAAGCGTGCTGTATCTGGGCCGCCCGGCGGCGGCCAAAACGGGCACCACCACCGATTGGCGCGATAACTGGACGGTGGGCTATACCCCCGACTTGTTGACGGCGGTCTGGGTAGGCAATGCCGACAACTCGCCGATGTATCACGTTTCCGGCATTACCGGCGCAGGGCCGATCTGGCACGATTTTATGACCCTGGCACTCAAGGGCCATCCTCCGCAGGATTTTGCCCGTCCGGAAGGGCTGGTCGAGGTTGAGGTTTGCGCACTATCGGGGCTGCTGCCGGAGTCGTTCTGTCCGCATCGACGATACGAGCTGTTCATTGTCGGCACCGAGCCGACCCAACATTGCGATCTGCACCGTTTGATTCGCATCGATGCGGCAACCGGCTTGCAGGCCACCGATTCAACGCCGCCGGAGCGCGTGCGCACGCGCGTGTACACCGTCTATCCGGCCGAAGCGCAGGCCTGGGCAATCGGCCAGGGCATCCCTCAGCCGCCGCCGCTGCCGAATGAATCGACCGGTCCGGCAGAAGCAGGGTCGGTTGAAGACACAACGACAGCCCTGGAAATCGTCAGTCCTTTTCAAATGGATCGCTACCGAATCTCCCCCTCTTTGCCACGACAAGATCAACGGATTATGATCGAGGCGCGCGGCAGAAGCCGGGTTTCATTTACCCGGGTGACACTTTGGGTCGACGGGCAAGTGATAGCCGTCTTGAATGCGCCACCATATCGGACATGGTGGGCACTGGAACCAGGCGAACACCGCATTTACGCAGTTGGAGAAACGGCAGAAGGGGACAGCATTCAAAGCGAAGCGATCACCCTGATCGTGGTCGAATAAAAGCGGACAAAATGCCCCCTCCTCAATCGGCACTGAGGAGGGGCATTGTTTTCATTGGATTTGCACAACAACCTGGGCGTCTTTCCACAACCCTTCCAGGTCGTAAAAGCGGCGTGTTTGAGGCATGAAAAGGTGCACTACAACGTCACCATAGTCGATCAACACCCATCCCGATTCCGGCTCGCCCTCCACGCTGACCGGTCGTCCGGCATCGACTTGGAGGTCACGGGTCAGATCATTGTTCAAAGCTCCCAAATGGCGCTCACTTGTGCCGGAGCAGATGATAAAATAATCGGCCAAAATGGTCACCGCATGCACATCGAGCAGCAAAATGTCTTCTGCTTTGCGCTCTTCAAGCATGTCTACCAATGTATGAGCCAATTCTTGTGCGTCCAGTTTAACCTCCATATATGTAAAATTTCAAATATCATACCTGAACTCGCGTTTGGGGGAGTTGGGGCTTCAGCCGGCCCGGCTAAGATCCCATCCGAAAAGCCGTTTGTACCGACGCATAGGGATGCGTCGGCTGCGTTTTTCGGATAGGCCCTAAAGCCTCGACGCCACACTCGATGTCAGAGTCCGGTCTCACACGTTATCCGATTTCTGAGAGCGAAATGACCAACTCTCGTGAATAGGCGCGCACACTGTTGCCGCCGCTTCGCTTGACGACATACATAGCCCGGTCGGCGGCGTCGATCAAATCGGCTGCATTGAGCGCGTCATCCGGAAAGGTCGCCACACCGACGCTGAGCGAGATGCCCGGCAAGTTGTGTGCCCGAAGGGCCTGAGCGGCAATCTGACAGGCCCGCTCTTGAATCGCCCTGGCCACCGGTTCGCGCTCTTGATGACTCACCTGCCCCAGAATGACCACAAACTCGTCACCACCGTAACGGGCAACCAGACCGTTCCAGGGAAATGTCGCCTCCTCCAGTGCCCGCGCCAGGCTGATCAAGGCCATATCTCCCTGACGGTGACCAAAGGTGTCGTTGTATTTTTTGAATCGGTCAATTTCAACCATCAACAACGAAACCGGCCATTTGCCTTCTGATTCGGCAATTTGGGCACGTAAGACTTCTTGAAAGTAACGGTGATTGGACAACCCGGTCAAACCGTCATGGTTGGCCATTTGTCGGACGCGACGGTGCAGGCTGGCGTTTTCAATCGCCATCACGGCCGATTTGGCCAGGCTGGAAAGTTTGTCCTTGTCCGATTGGGTGATCACGCCACGGTTGTTGCGGTCGGCAATCAACACTCCAATCGGCGACTCGTGGCCGTGCAGCGGCACAGCGACCTGCAACAGCGCGCCGCGAGCCATATCCGGCAGGCCTTGCGAGCCGTCGATGACAATCGGCGCATCTTTTTGAAGGATCGATTCAAACAACTCACGGTCCAGGTGGACCTGCGGCAGGCCGGCACGTTGCGCCTCTGGATCTCGGCTATAATAGGCGTGCGGCAACATGTCGCCAACGGCAGGGGTCAAAAAGAGGGCTGCTCGTCGAAAACCCAGCACTTTGGTGGTGATCTCGACGATGTTTTGCAGGGCATCTTCCGATTTCAGGTCGTGTACGGCCATGCTGACTTCGTGCAGAACGTTGATCTCGTAAGCCCGATCTTGCAGTTGCTCGACCCGTCTTTGCCAATCGAGGTACTGATGGCGAATCAGATAGGCCATATAGGCCAACAAAAGAGCATCGACAGCCAGCGTGGCCAGGATGACCGATGAGGAAGGCGGAGAACCGACCATTGCCAGATTGAGCAATACCCCGATCAGTCCACTGACCAACGCCCCGGCAATGCCAAAACGCAGGGTTGATGTGATCACCATGGTGGTGAAGAGAGGCAGGTAGCCGTGGATGCCTCCCGGCAGAGCAGCCGTGTAGGCGATCAGCAACAGCATGTCGATGGCTTGAGCGGCAACGCTCCAACCGGTTGAAAAAAGGTCGTGATAAACGAGATAGGTCCAAAAGCCGTTGAAGGCCAGGCCGATCAGGATGGCACTGCCGGCCAGAGGCAGCGAGTTCAGATTGCGGACAAACACAAGGTAGAGCGTCGTGCCGGCGATGACCAGCCAACGCAGATAGGTCAGATGACGTTCAACCGACCCACGTCTGCTTCGGGCCGACGGATCGCTCCAAAGGTGTATCCGCTCGCGGTACGCAGAGGGTGGCTCGGTCCGCAGCGTAGAAAAAGTATGCTCTTGCAAAATCTCTTCCGGTGAGGTCATAGATTTTGTTTACGGTTCTCTTGAACCTGTTTCAACGTAGATTGAACATGCTGCCAATGGGTGCCTTGCCAGTAATAGTGATCGCAGTGCGGACAATAGGTAAACCGGCTTTGTGTTTCCCACACATATTGCGGCACGTGCGGTTTGGCTTGTTCATGCGTTGCATTGACCAACAGGGTGTTGCATTGCGGACAGCGCGGCATCTGCTGTGCCGGTATGCCCAGCGCGGTTATAACCTGTTGAATCTGCACCGTCAACTTTTGGCTATCGATCAACAGACAATGAATGGCCTTGTGCCGACTTAATTGCCGATCGCGGGTCAGCACCAGACGGCCTTCGGCCCGCGCACGGGCGGCAATTTGCGCGTCGGGCCAGTGATTGGCATAAACGGCATCATAGCCGATCAGCCGTAGCCATTTGCACAATCGTCCCAACATTGCATCAACCAGCAATGGAGGTGGCTCGGTCGGTTTGTCCATCTTGGGCCAGAATTTCTTCGGCGACCCGTTGTCCGTACACAACGGCATAGTTCATCCCCCGGTCTTGCGGATAAACCTGTGCCATACAGCTCAACCACAGGCGTTCAACCGGTGTCCGAAAGGGGGGCTTGAGCTGTGAATAGCGCAGGCCGATCACCGGCTGCGTGTATCGTTCACGCCAGGCCCATACCTGGCGCACCCAGGTACGCTCAAAGCCACGAAACATCTTGCGCAAATGCGGCAAGTAGGCATCGAGCAACTCGTCTGCCGACATCCTGTAATATGGGTCTTCCGGATCCATATAGCGCGACAGGTAGGCCAGGTGTGCTCCGCCATACCGTTCTGGACGCTGCATGTTGGTGTGCTCGATCACGCCGGTAAAGGGAATGGTTGGGTCACCGACGTTGAGCCAGTATGTGTCCGACAGACTGCGGTCGAGCGACATAACCAGGCAGACATTAGCTAAATATTTGATTTTTGACAATCTTGTACGATAATCTGGAGGCAAATCGGGCGCGAGCTGCACAAACAGCTCAGGCGCGACGGTCACCAGAATGTGGTCGAAAGGGCGCCATGTGCCGTTGACCACTAGGCCGGTTGCCCGGCCGGCCTCGATGTGTACCCGCTCTACCGGAGCATTCAATTCGATGTGCACACCCTGCGCGCGCAATTGTCGCTCCAAAGCGGCGATGGCCTGTCCAAAGCCTTCACGCAAATAGCCGAGCCGTTCTTCCTGCGCTTTGCCGCGCGAACTGCCGCGCAGTTTGAGTTTGTTCCAAATCCACACTGCGGCGACCTGGTCGGCGTAACGGCCGAATTTGTTGCGCAGCAGGGGCTGCCAGACTCGCTCATATACGGTGCGGCCGGCCATTTGGATCAGCCATTCGCGGGCGGTGATTTCTTCCAGCGGTTGCCAGTGACGCACAAATCGCGCCCGCAGGTAGAGCAGACCCAACCGAACACGGTCGATGGGATTGAGATGGGCAAAACGCAACAGATCCAGCGGTGTGCTCAACCGATAAATGCGGTTGGCGAAAAAGCTGTTCGAGGTCGGCAACCATTCCAGCCGGTCACCCAGCCCCAGCCGGGCGATCAATTCGGCCATAGCCGTGTCGCTGGTAAAGAGGTGATGGTAAAACTTTTCCACCCACACCCCGTTGACCTGGAAGGACCCGGCCAGTCCGCCGAGTGTGGCTTCACGCTCGAACAGTGTACATCGGCATCCGCATTGCGATAACCGATCGGCGGCGCTCATTCCGGTGAGTCCACCGCCGACTATGGCAACATTGGTGCTCATCTATGAAAACGCCTATCCTTGCCTGTTGTGATGTCTTGACTCCGGCAAGGGTGAACAGACACGAAAATCAAAGGTTGTTTTTCTGCCGCGTCTGGGCCTTCCATTCAAGCCATGCGCTGCGAAACTCACCGCCGTACCTGGCCCACGAGGCACGTGCTTCCAACGGCAAGGCCAAAACCAGAGCGCGTTGAGTAGTTCCGTCACCTTTGCTCACTTTTTTGATCGCCGGCAGTTTTTTCGTGACCAGGTAGATCAGCCCCATCGCGCCAACCAGGGCCAGCAACGGGCCGAACAGACCACCCAAAAAGCCCTGCGCCAGGTCACGCGGCGCGGCCAGCCATTGCGCCAGGGTCCATTCATGCTCTTTCATGCCGCCCTCCCCGGCGCTTCATGTAGCCGTTCGATATGCAATTCGTCGGCCAGATCGATCAACTTGACCTGAAATCCGCCCTCTCGAGTATAAACGAACGCAATCATCTTGCCGGTGAAAAGATAGATTAACACCGTGCCGAGCGCCAATGCGCTCAACCCACTGCCCAGCATCAATCCACCGATGAATGCAATACGTCGAACCACCGTCGCCTCCCCTCTTTTAGAGTCGAGCCGAAAACCGTACAGGCCGCATCTCTGCCGCTGATGCCGGCGCATAGGGATACGCCGGCTACGTTTTTCGAATAGGCTCTTACTATATCATACCTTGCCAGGGCGGTCAATTGCTTTTGTTTTGGACACGCCAGACCATCGTGATCTTGTCGTCGGCGATTTTGACCGCTTCGAGCGAGCTGTTGGCCTTTCCCTGACCAAGTTGTTCGATCCACCCGGCGATTTGCTTGCTCCAGGCGTCGACGGCATCCCCATATACGCTCTTGCCGTTGATCTGAACATCTGAAATGGCGGCCTGAAGATGCCCGTCCTGAACGCTCAAAACCAGGCGAAAGCTCAACGTGTCGAACTGGTCGCTTTTGTCTCGTTTGCGTTGCCCGGTGATCAGCGCGTCGCCGTCGCGCAGATCGATGGTCAAATTTTGCGTGGCCGGATCGGCAATTGCTGCGGCAAGCCCGGCCTGCAATTTTTCTTCGCTTACGCTGGTGGTAACCCGCAATGCGCCGTCGTCGCCGCGCTTGACGCCCACGCGACACCCGCTCACCCACAAGGCGAACAGCCCAAGAATGCACAGCCATTTGATTTGACCGAGCCGTTTCATTTTGACCTCCTTCAGACATAGTTTATCACACCTGATACACTCTGTCCAGCCAGTTGGACTTGGCCTATCCGAAAACCGTAACCGACGCATCCCTATGCGTCGGCATAAGCGGCATGGGGATGTCGCCTGTATGGTTTTCGGACAGGCTCTTGCTGGATTCTGGCGATTTCAGGAGTTGAGGCTTCACTCGGTCTACATTTGGTGGTTAAAATCCGGCTAAAGCCTTGACTCCACGACCAGATGTAGATTTACCCGAGCCCAAACTCTTACTTTGCGGTCGGAAATCTATGTGCTATAATCGGCCTTATGTGGACCGATTGTGCCAAAAATGGGCTATCGAAGCTCTGGAAGTGGCTTCCTCCTTCCTTGCGCCATTGTTTGCGTTGGACGTTCAGCCCCAAATTTCTCGTCGGCGTAACGGGCGTGGTGTTGAATGCGCGTGGTCAGGTGCTGTTGGGTCAGCACGTCTACCGCAGCGGCATCGTCTGGGGATTGCCCGGCGGCGGTGTTGGACGCGGCGAAGATTTGCAGCAGGCTTTACGCCGCGAAATCCGCGAGGAGACCGGCCTGCAAGTGTACGTGCGCGACTTGTTGCTGGTCACCCTGACACCCAATATCCGCACATTGGACATCTTTTTCTGGTGCGCCGTCGAGGGCACGCCCAAACCAACCCCCGGCCCGGAGCTGTTGCAAGTTGACTTTTTCTCACTCGATGCCCTGCCCGGCGTCGTTGACCCGCGTCAATTGACCCTCGTCCGTTGGGCGCTCGCCGCACAGGCCGGCGGTCAGGCGCCACAGCCGCAAACCGCTATTCCGTTATCTCTGGAGCGACCGTGAGAGGCTACAAATTTGCCATCTTTGTGCTGAGTATTTTAATCTTGCTATATCTGCTTTATCAATTGCAAAGCTATATGGCGTATCGCAACCTGCTGCCTCCCGGCACGGTCATTGCCGGGCTAGACGTAGGTTTGCTGAACGAAGAAGAGGCCAAGACCTTGATCGATCAGGCCTTTGACTCGCCGGTGGTGCTCTATTACGGCAGCAATTCCTTCAAACTGAATCCGCGTCGTGTCGAGTTTCGTCTCGACCAGAGCACGGTCTGGGCCACGGTGGCCCGGCGGCGCGCTCAAACCCAATTTCTGGAGGGGTTTGGGCTGTATCTGCTCGGTGAGTCGCCAGAACCGTTGAATATCGGCGTAGATGGACGATACAACGATCAAAAACTCATTCAATTTCTCAACGAAATTGCCCGCCAGCAAGACCGCGGTATGCTTGAGCCGCAGATCGAACAGGAAACGCTCACCTACAACATGGGCACCCCGGCCCGATGGCTCGACATCGAAGCCTCACTGCCGCTGGTCGAAGCGGCCCTTAACTCGGCTTCGGCACGACAGGTGACACTGGTTGTCCGCGAAGGAGCACAGCCTCCTGCACCCGACATATCTCTGCTCAAACAAATGATCGACTGGCGACTCTCCGAGTGGCCCGGCATTGTCGGGGTCTTTGCCAAAAACATGTCCACCGGTGAGGAATTGGTGATCAACGGTGATGTCGCCTATGCCGGCATGAGCATTCTCAAAATCCCCATTATGATCGAAACCTACCGCTACCTCAAAAGCGAACCGGATGAGGAAACGGCCAAATTGTTGCACGAAACGATGATCCAGAGTGGCAACTTTACCGCCAACCTGTTATTGCGTCAACTCGGCGCAATCCAGGCCGGCAACGACAGCGCCTTTGCCGGCGTCGAGGTGCTCAACAACACCCTGAAAAAGCTCGGGTTGGTCAACACCTTTATGGCCACGCCTTACGATACCAAAGAATTGCCGCGCCACATCAGTACGCCGGCCAATTCGCGCACCGATCTGAGCACCAATCCAGACCCTTATATGCAAACCACACCCTTTGAGACCGGCCTTTTTTTGGAAATGATCTATCAACTGGCCCAAGGCGGCGGCACCCTGATGGCGGCTTTTCCCGGCAGCTTTACCGCTCAGGAAGGCCAGGCAATGATCGACTTGATGGCCCAAAACCACGAGGCCATTTTGCTTGAAGGTGGCCTGCCTAAAGGGGTCACCATCGCCCACAAGCACGGCTATGTCGCCGACACCCATGCCGACGCCGCCATCGTCCTTGTCCCGGGTGGAAACGACTTTGTGCTGGTTGTGTTCATCTATGCCAACACCGAATGGCTTGGCGACCGCAGTGTGCCCATTTTTCGTGACCTGGCCACGGCCACCTATAACTATTTCAATCTCGATCACCAATATCTCCGTGAGGACTTGAACCAGGAAGAATGAAAAAAGTTGTAAAATTTTTTATTGTATCACTGTTATTAACTCTGAGCATGCGCGTTGCCCCGACATGGCATGTTGTCGCCCAGACAATGCTCGAATCGCCTCTCACCCTGACCCATACCACACAGGCCGATTGGATGCAAGGCGAACGCGATCACCTCGATGTGCGCATCCTCGATGCGATGGGCACGCCTTACGGCTGGGATACCGATCCGCGCGGCGCGATGCGGTTGCGTTCGCAGCCCGGCGAGTGGATCGAACACCCGGCCAGTCCGCTGGTCTTGCCCGGTCAGTCCGGTGCGTGGGATGATGCGGTGATCAGCGAAGCCAAAGTCATCTTTGACGGCCAAACCTACCACATGTGGTATGCCGGCCGCTGGCGACACCCCAAGGGCCTCAAAACGCCGATGGACATCGGCTATGCCACCTCAGCCGATGGCGTCACCTGGAATAAATACACGGCCAACCCCGTGCTGGTGCGCGGGCCGGTCGGCAGCTATGATGAGAACATCCTCTCCGCGCCAATGGTGCTCTATGACGGCGAAACCTATCACATGTGGTACAGCGCAGCCGATTTCAAGGGCAACTGGAGCATCAACTATGCCACCTCGACCGATGGCGTGCGCTGGGTTAAAGCGGCGCAAAACCCCTTGCTCAAAGAAACGCATGACACGCGCTGGGACGCCGTTTACCTGGCCGAGCCTTATGTGCTCTGGAACGGCAGCGGCTTTCAAATGTGGTATAACGGCGCCTCGGCCCAAACCCAGACCTTGCTCGGCTATGCCACTTCGCCCGATGGGCTGAAATGGACTCGTTTTGGCGAAAACCGCCCCGTGTTCAACCTCGCAGCAGACGGGGCCTGGGATGATTTTGCCGTTGCCCGGGCCAGCGTGCTCTATGACGGAGAACGTTATCAGATGTGGTACGAGGGCCACGACGGAGCCACCTGGCGCATCGGCTATGCCACCTCACCCGACGGCATCACCTGGACGCGCGAGCCGGGCAACCCGATTGTCAATCTGGGCGCAGAGGGCAGTTGGAAAAGTAAGGTGGCCTCCGAGCCCAATGTCATCTTTGACGGGCAGCTTTACCGGCTTTACCATTCTGGCTATGACGGCACCTATTACCGCGTTGGCCTGGTCACTGCACCGCCGATATACGCCGAACAGGGTATATTTACCTCAACTGCGTTCAGCCACCCCACGCCGGTGAACTGGGGCGCGCTGGTGATCACCGCTTCCGTCCCGCCGGCCACCTCGGTCAAGGTCGATGTGTCTACCGGCGACGACGGCATCCGCTGGAGCGAGTGGCGCCCGGCTGCCGAGATCATCGGCGGGCTGCCCACTACCTGCCATCGGATCGACCTGTATGCGCTCGGCCTGCCCGCCGCGCGGGCCTTGCGCTACCGCCTGATGCTGCACACAGCGGATCCAAACTCGTCGCCGCTGATCGAAGAAGTGAGCCTGCAAGAGGTTTTCCCCGATTTCACCCTGTCTTTGCCCGATGAGATGCCGACATTGCGTCTTGGCACGCTTGTTGCCGTACCCATTTCGCTGACCGGTATGCATGGCTTTACCGCAGCGGTTCAACTCGGCATCGAAGGGCTGCCCGAGGCTCTGTCGGCAACCTGGTCGCCGGGGCTGGTCACCCCGCCCGGCACGGCAACTCTTAACCTGCAAGCCGATGCGGTGCTGGCGCCGGGGACATTGCCGTTGACGATCACCGCCGTCAGTGGCAACCTGATCCATCAGGCAGTGCTCAACTTGAACGTGCTGGCACCCCTGCCGACGCCGACGCCCTCGCCGACGCTTATGCCGACCGTCACCCCAACCCCGTTGCCGCCCCCGCCTGCACCACTCACGCCGCCCATGCCGACGCCGGAGCCGTTGCCGCCCTACCCGGGCTTTCAATTTCGGCCCGGCGCACCCGGCGGGATGATCGCTTTGAGCGGCGCGGCCGGTTTGATCTTGTGGATTGGCGCCCTGTTCGCTTTTCGTCCGTCCCGCCCCGAAGGAGAAACGCCTCCGCCGCGCCCCTGGTGGCGACATCCGGCCTGGGCTGCTGTGCCGGCCCTGCTGATCCTCACCGGCATAGCGTGGCTGTGGCGCGACACGCAGCGCGCACAACAGGCATGGGAACAAGAACACGACCGACGCGAGGCCCTGCCGACGCCAACCGCCATCTTGCCCCCCTGGCTGAGCGAAAACGACCTCCGCGCAGCGGTGCATACACGGGTTGTTGCCCCCTACCTGCGCACGTTGACCCTGACCTACCTCAACCAAAGCACCACCGTCGAGGTCGCCGACCTCGGCTTTCAAAGCAATGAAGAGGCGCTGATTGCCCAGGCGTTGGCGGCGCTCTCCACCGCCGAAGGACGAGACGCCGTGGCAGCCTTTTTGAACGGTGAACCTTCGGCGCAATTCGCCTTTACCTGCTCTGTTCAGGACGAAAAAATACGTCAATTTGTTCAAAGTATCGCCGATCAGATCAACACCCCACCGCGCGAACCCCGGTTGGACGAGGCCACGTTGACCGTTTCAGCCGGACGCGCCGGGATCCAGCTTGATGTCGAGGCAGCCGTCGCCCGGCTGCGCGCCGCCGTTGACAATTTACAAACAACGCATGTCGAGTTGCCGACCCTTGTCACCACCCCAACGCCGTTATCTGAAAGCGAGATCGACCTGGCCCTGGCGCGCATTCTGCCACAGTGGAATCGTCCGCCCGTGCCTCCGACCATCGAGCCGATCACCATCACCTTTGACGCCAAACGCTGGCTGGTCGCCGGCAACCGTCCCGAAGACTGGACCCCCACCCGACCGATGACCGGCTATCAGTTCTTACCCGGCCAGATGGGCTGGACACTCGACATCACGGCGGCCAAACAGGTCATTTTGAACGCTTTGGACAGCGGCGCACAAAATGTGTCGTTCAAGACCATCGTCGATGTGCCCCCGCCGCCGTTAACGTTGGCCGACATCAAACCTGCGCTGCGGGAAGTGGTCGGCCATTTCGACGGCTTGAGCGGCTTTTACGTCCAAGACCTGACCACCGGCGAGGAAATCGGCTACAACACGATGGTCACCACGTCTGGAATGAGCATGCTCAAGGTAGCCATTATGGTCACTGCCTACCGCACAGTGCCACGTCCTTTTTCAGCCGACCTTGTCGATGCGATGACGCAAATGATCGCCCACAGCATCAATGAAAAATCGAATTACGTGATTTTGCAAATCGGCGGCGGAGATTTTCAAAGCGGACTGAAACGGGTTAACGAGACACTGGCCGCGCTCGATCTGCGCCAAACCTACATCCGGCAGGGCTACCGCACGCCCGAAGGGCCTTTCTATGAGCCGATTGACATACCGAAACGTCCGCCGGTAGATGTGCCAACCGAAGAGCAGATCAACGTGTGGCCGGATACGGCTATGCAGACTTCGTTGGCCGATCAGGCGGCGCTCTTTGCAGCCCTTTATCATGGCGCACTGGGGCAGGGGCCGTTGCTGAAGGCCTTTCCCAACCTGACCGCGCAGGATTGCCAGGCGATGCTCGACCTGCTCAAGGCCAACCCAACACGCACCTTGCTCGGCGCCGGCATCCCCGACGACGTGCCGATGGCCCACAAAAACGGTTTTGGCGGCGGCAGCAACACCGATGAGCGCATGAACGTGGGGATCATCTGGCCGCCCGATGGTCGCCCTTACCTGGCCGGCCTTTACCAGTGGGACAACGTAGACTGGATTCACTGGCTGCGCGTGTGGCCACAACAAATCGAGTTTTCGAGCACGCTGTACGCCTACTTTACGATGGGCAAGCCGTTACCGGCGCCGGACAGACCTCGTTGAGCTGAGACGATGCCTATTCACGTTCTCCCCGAAGAAGTAGCCTCTAAAATCGCCGCCGGCGAGGTGATCGAACGCCCGGCCTCGGTGGTCAAAGAATTGATCGAAAATGCCATCGACGCCGGCGCGCGCACGATCCATGTCGAAATTCGCCAGGCCGGCCGGCGATTGATCCGCGTGATCGACGACGGTTGCGGCATTCCCGCCGACGAAATCGTCGTGGCTTTTGCCCGCCACGCCACCAGCAAGTTGCATACCGTCGAGGACCTGGAACGCATTCGCACCCTCGGTTTTCGCGGTGAGGCTTTGGCCAGCATCGCGGCCGTCGCACAGGTCACCTTGACTTCCAGCACGGGACAAACTCAGGTCGGTGCGCGCGTGCGCGCCGATGGCGGCGCGCTCTCACCGCCTGAACCGGCTGCCCACCCGCGTGGCACAACGGTCAGCGTTGAAAACCTCTTTTTCAACGTGCCGGCACGCCTCAAATTTTTGCATGCCGATTCGACCGAACGCAAACACATCGACACCCTGCTCACCCGCTACGCGATGGCTTATCCCCAAATACGATTTTCTTTGGAAAACGACGGCCGTTTGACCTTTCGCTCACCCGGCAGTGGCAACCTGTGCGACGTGCTGATCGAGGTCTATGGGCTGCAAACGGCGCAAGCCATGTTGCCGGTTGAAACCGAGAGCGATGAAGGGCGGCTGCGCACAAGCGGCTATATCAGTCCGCCGGATCAACATCGCGCTTCACGCAGCGAGATAACCTGGTTCGTCAACGGCCGCTGGATCCAAGACAACGGTCTGAGTTACGCCCTTGAGCAGGCTTACCACACCATGTTGCCCGAAGGTCGTCACCCGTTGGCGGTGATCGAGATTGACCTGCCGCCAGAAGAAGTCGACGTCAACGTTCATCCGGCCAAAAGCGAGGTCAAATTTCGCCGCCGCGATGTCGTCTTTCGGGCCGTCCAGCGCGCTGTGCGCAATGCCTTGCTTCTCCACTCACCGATTCCCAACGTGACCGCCTCGGCGTCGGGCTGGGGCCTCGACGGCTGGCAGGAGCGACGGGACAGGCTGGTGGGCGCCGGAGGGGCGACTCAGGCAGCCCTGGATTTGATCCCGCCGGCCCGTGGCGATTCACGGTGGGAGGGTGAGTTTGAAACCGGGGTGGCCGGACAGAGCAAACTGCCGCCGTTGCGCGCGTTGGGACAGGTCGCGCGCACTTATATCATCGCCGAAGGGCCGGAGGGACTCTACCTGATCGACCAGCATGCTGCACACGAACGGGTGATGTACGAGCGGCTGCTGACCCAATATGAGGCTCAAAACGTGTCGGTGCAGACGTTGCTCGAACCGCTGGCCGTCGAATTGACGCCGGGTCAGGCTGCCGAGATGACATTGTGGCTGGACGGACTGCGTGCGCTCGGTTTCGAGATCGAGCCGTTTGGAGGAAACACCGTATTGGTACGCGCCTTGCCCGCGCTGCTGGCCCACGGCGACGTGCGCACCGTGCTGACCGGCATCATCGACGAGCTGGCCCTGGGCGAAGAACCGCTCGCCGAAGAGGTTCACCGGCGCATCGCGGCGGCAGCGTGCAAACAGGGCGCGGTCAAGGCCGGGCAGACCCTTTCCTTTGAGGAAATACGGGGGTTGATCGAACAACTGGAGCAGACCACCTCGCCGCGTACCTGCCCGCACGGGCGTCCGACGATGATCTTGCTCAGCCAGGGGTGGCTGGAACGCGAGTTCGGGCGGAGGTAAAGGTCTGAACTGTGGCGTTGGGTGAGAGCCTATCCGAAAACGTGGCCGACGCATCCCTATGCGTCGGTACAAGTTCATTTATAGCCAGCGGTCGAGCAGCGCGTCCAGCTCGCCGTTTTTGCGCAGTTCGCTCAAGGCCTGCTCGATGGCTTTGTGCAACGATTGGGCCTTGATTTCTACCGCCATCACGTAGAATTCGTCGTACAACGGCTCGCCGACCACTTGCAGACCGGCGTGATCGCGCTCAAACAGCCGCGCCGAGACATGATCGACCACTGCCGCGCCGGACGGGTCGGCCAACAGCGCTTCCAGGGCTGCCTGTGCCGTGTCGAACGAAACGATCTCGATCGCGGCCCATCTTTTCTTCAGCCGCCGCGCCTGCACATCTCCCTCGCTGCCCAACTCGACATACACCCTCCGTCCGGCCAGGTCTTCCGGGCGACGGATCGTGCCGTCGGCATGGGCGACGATCACCGGCCCGGCGTTGAAATAAGCGCTCGAGTAAAGCACATCGCGGGTGCGCCACGGATCGTAGGGCAACGCCGAGATGATCAGGTCAAACTGCCCGGCCCGCAACGCATCGTACAACCCTTCCCAGCCGGAAACGACAAAATGCACCTGCACGCCCAGCTTTTCCCCGATCGTCCGTGCCAGGTCCACATCCAGCCCGACGATCGCCCCGTTGGCATCCACATACTCAAAGGGCGGCCAGCTCGGATCGATGCCCACGCGCAGCACCCCGGCAGCCTGTACACGCGCCAGTGACCGATCTGACGAACCACAGCCGGCCGGAGTCAGGAGCAAACAACAAATCGCCAACGGTAAATAGAGAACGGCCAACTTGCGCAACACTCAACTCACCTGACATGCGCCAACGCCCATTTGATCAACGTCACTTCGGGCATCAGGGCGTAAAAATCGAGCTTGACCCGCTGCCGCACGAGCCAGCCGTAAACGCGCGCTGTCAGGCGCAACAACGGCGAACGCATCGACTCGGCAACCGTTTTGCCGTCCAGAAAAAAGGTAAAATAGGCCGCTTTGTGCAAAAATCGCTCCTCTCGCGGCGTCAACCAGCTATAATCAATGTGCTCCCAGCTTGAGGTCGTCCATTCTTCCAGGGTGGCAGGCATCGCCATACCTGCCTGCAGGCACATCTCGAACAGCGCCGTGCCCGGATACGGGCTGTACAACTGCACCGGCGTCGTATAAGCCTCGGCATTCTCCTCGACCAGTTGCACCATCAACCGCATCGTGTCCTTGACCTCGGCCACCGTCTCGGAAGGAAAACCGCCCATAAAGCTGAACTTGGGTGCAATTCCGGCCTGCTTTAATTTGCGGTTGACGCGCACAATCTGCTCGCGGGTGATCCCCTTTTCGATCAAGTCCAAAACACGGTCATTGCCCGATTCGGCTCCCAGATAAAGGTGCTTGAACCCGGCACGGCGAAACAGCGCCAATTCTTCGGCATCCATCCGGTCGATATAGTCGATGCGGCAATTGGTGCGCAGCGTCAACTGCAGGCCGCGTGCGATCAACAACTCGCAAACCTGCCGCGCACGTTTCCGCTGGGTGAAAAACTCGTCATCGATGATGTGGATTGCATTCAGGTTAAACTCTTTGACCAGCCGCTCGATGTGCGCGACGGTGCGCTCCGGGCTTTCGGCGCGGTAGTGTCGTCCATCGGGCACCACGGTCAGATAGCAATAGCCGCAATGCATCGGACAGCCACGGCTGGTGGTGATCTGAAGCGAGCGCTCGCCGGGGACCTCGGAAAGGATGTAATGCTCGATCTCGACCAGACTATAATCGATCGGCGGCAGATCGTCCATCGGCATAAAAGAGCGTGGACGATTGAAAACTAGCTCACCGTTACGCTTCCACACCAGCCCGGCGATCCCACTCACATCGGCGTTGACGCCCTCTTCGCGCAGCGTGCGGCTCAATTCCAGCGCGGTCATTTCCCCTTCGCCCACGGCAACCAGGTCAACCAGCGGATGGGCCAACGTCTGCTCCGGCAGGATGGTCGGGTGCACCCCGCCCCAGACCACCGGAATGGTCGGGTCGATCTGGCGGACGATTTGGGCTGCCGCCAGCCCCCACTTGATCTGCAGGCCGGTCATCGAACTGATCCCGACCCACAACGGACGTTGAGCCAGCGCATGGCGCAGCGTCTCCGGCCAGCGGTCGTCAACGCGCTGATCGATCACCTGTACCGAAAAGCCGTGGGCCTGCAACATCGAGCCGATGTACAGGGCCGCCAACGGCAGGCGGGTGGTCACATTTTTAATGTCCCACAACGTGCGCGGGTAAATCAAAATGACATCGCTCACGCCGCGCCTCCACCAAGTGCCGCGCGCACCAGCGGGGTGTACACCGCGCCACCGGGCAACAAATCGCTGCGGATCAAACTGACCGAATCCACATGCACCGGCCCCAACGCAACCTGCGCACCCACCCGCTTGACATATTCTCCCAACATTTCAATGTCGCTGCTGCGCCCCTCTTTGACCCGCCCCAGGGTGAGATGCGGGCTATACGCGCGTCCTTCTGGTGGAAAGCCCAGCGGCGAGATGGCCCGCTCAATGGCCTGTTGCAATCCCTTCAAATGGCCTTCCGGCTCTTCGACGCCGACCCAAACCACGCGCGGACGTTTGAAGTCGGGAAAACAACCCAGTCCACTCACCGAAAACGAAAAAGGCGTATGGGCGGCACAAACCGAACGTAAAATTTCACCGATTTCTTCAATTTTCTGTGTAGGCGTGTCGCCGAGAAATTTCAGTGTCAGGTGAATGCCTTGTGGCTGTACCCAGCGCACCAGCCCTGCCGGTGAATTTTGTTTGAACCGCGCCTGGACCTGGGCAATCCGTTCTTGCATCTCCGGTGGCAGTTCAATGGCGATAAAGGTGCGAATGGTGCTCATAAAATTCTCCTTTAATCATAACCCAGACTTGACCGATCTGTCTCATAGTGGGTCGAGGCTTTAGCCAGACCGCAAATCTCCACGCTCCTCAACGCCAGAATCCAGCTTCCGCTCGGGCCGGTCTTCAGACCGCGCCCGACGGCCACAGCCCGAGTAGTTGGTCCGATCAACCTCGCGGCGCTATTATACCACCGAACTTCAAGTTGACAATCTGCCCCACTTGTGGTATAGTCTTGTCACAGTCTGGACCAAATTGTTGGGTCTTAACAAATCTATATCTGTCTATTCTTATCCAGAGAGGTGGAGGGACCGGCCCTGTGAAACCTCGGCAACCTTGCAGAAGCTCCTGCAGCGGTGCCAATTCCGGCAGACCCTGGTGGGATCTGGAAGATGAGAAGTGCAACAATGATGTTAAACTGCCTCTTCTAGCAAGCGACAGGCGCACACGCGCCGCCGCCCAGGAAGAGGCAGTTTCGTTAAGGGGGTTGTTCCGCTTTCCTCTCTGGAATTCGGAGAGGAGCCTATGTCAACGACAACCCATTTTTCCACCCTTGCCGTCCACGCCGGTGAAGAAAAGCGCAAGCCCTACGGCGCGCTAACCACCCCGGTCGTGCAAACATCCACTTATACCTTTGCCGATACCGCCGAAATCCTCGCCTTTATGCAACACAAGGCCGAGCGCGAAGCGATCCGCCAGGCAGGCGGTGACATGCCTGTGCGCGACGAATACGGACGGTACAGCAACCCGACCCAAAGCGCAGCGGAGCGCAAACTGGCCGCATTGGAAGGCGGCGACGCGCAAAAAACGCGCGCCTTGCTCTTTGCCAGCGGAATGGCTGCCATTACCCATACCGTTCTTGCCCTGCTCCAAAACGGCGACCATATGATCATGGTATGCGGCGGCTATCGGCGCACCATCGAGTTTGCCCAAACCGTCCTGCCACGTTGGGGCATCGCCGCCACTTTGCTCGACGTTGACCGACTCGATCAACTCGCGGAAACCATTCGCCCCAACACCCGGCTGATCCTGGCCGAAACGCCGACCAACCCTTACCTGCGGGTGATCGACCTGGCCCGGCTGGCCGAAACCGCACATGCCAACGGCATCCTCACCGCCATCGATGCCACCTTTGCCACCCCAATCAACCTTCGCCCACTGCAATGGGGCATCGATCTGGTCATCCACAGCGCAAGCAAATATCTGGGCGGCCACAACGATTTGCTTGCCGGCGTTGTTGTCGGGGCACATACCCTGCTCAACCCGATCGAAACCTTACGCGGCTTGTTCGGCAGCATAGCCGATCCACAGACGGCCTACCTGCTCATCCGTGGTCTCAAAACGCTCGAACTGCGCGTCCAGCGCCAAAACGAAAACGCCCGGCGCGTCGCCGAATGGCTGACCCAACACCCCAAGGTCGCCCGCGTCTACTACCCCGGCCTGCCCGACCACCCCGATCACGAGGTGGCCAAACGCCAGATGAGCGGTTTTGGCGGTGTGGTCAGTTTCGAGATCGCCGGTGGACGCGAGCGAACAAGCCGCTTTGTCGATGCACTACAACTTCCCTACATTGGCCCAACCCTGGGGGGCGTGGAAAGCATTGTCCAGCAACAGGCCCTGTTCATCTCGCTGAACGAACCGGATCGGCGTGCAGCGGGCATCTCGGATACGCTGGTGCGCTACGCGCTGGGGATCGAGAATGTCGAAGACATCCTGGCCGATCTAGAGCGCGCTTTGGCACAAATTTGAAATTATGTGTATGAGGAGATAACAAAATGATCGTTCACAAATTCGGCGGCACATCGGTGGGCAATGCCGAGCGGTTTGCCGCCGTAGCCGATCTGATCATCCGATATCAAAACGACCCGGCCCAAGGAGGCGTGGTGGTCGTCGTGTCGGCGATGAGCGGGGTGACCAACGCCTTGATCGCCGGCGCACGCGCTGCTGCCGAAGGCAAAGACAACGTCTACCGGGCGATCAAAGCCGACCTGCTCAGCAAACATCTGCATGTGGTCGAGGCACTGCTGGGGCACAGCCCGGAGCGGCTCGATGTAGGTGGTTTTGTCGAAGACCGGCTGCACGAGCTGGAACGGCTTTATCGCAGCATTGCCGTGCTGGGCGAATTGACTGCCCGCGGCCTCGATGCGGTCGCCTCATTCGGCGAACAATTGTCTTCCAACATCCTGGCGGCGGTGCTGCGCGAGCGGGGCATGCGTGCCCAGGCGATCAGTGCCACCCAATTGATCGTCACCGATGACCATTTTGGCGGCGCAACCCCACTTATGGATCAGACCCGCGCTCGGCTGGCCGAACGGGTCAAACCGCTGGTCGAACGTGGGATGATCCCGGTTATCACCGGCTATATCGGTGCGACCGCCGACGGGGTAACCACCACACTGGGGCGCGGCGGCTCGGATTACACCGCTGCCATCGTCGGAGCCGGGCTGGACGCCGACGAAGTATGGATTTGGAGCGATGTGAGCGGCATCCTGACCGCCGATCCCAACATCGTGCCCCAGGCACGCACCCTCAGCGAACTCTCTTACAGCGAAGCGGCCGAACTGGCCTACTATGGCGCCAATGTGTTACACCCCAAGACGATCCGCCCGGTGATCGAAAACGGCATCCCACTGCGCATCGCCAACAGTTTTGATCCGGCTGCGCCGATGACCCTGATCGTCAAAGCCCCCAGCCCCAACCGCGTCAAGCTGCCGGCGATCATCTCGACGACCGGATTGAGCCTGATCGCCGTCAGCGCCGACACCTGGTCACTCGACACAGCGGCTTCGATTCTGCACACACTGAGCCAGGCCGGCATCGATGTGCCCATGTTTTCACAATCCTTTTCTGAGCATAGTCTCAACCTGATCGTGCGCGAGCAAGACCAGGCCCACTGCCTCAAAGTGTTGCGCAGCGCCTTTCAAGATGCGCGCACGGCGCCCCTCTTCCAGAACGGCGAACTGGCGGTCAAAGAGCAGGTAGCCACCATCTCGGTGGTCGGTATGCCGGGCTGGGAAAATAGCAGCGGAGGCGGCATCGTCGCCCATACCTTTGCCGCTCTGGGCACCCACGGCACCCGCGTGATCGCCGTCGCCCAGGCCGGCAGCGAATATGCCGTCTCGTTTTGCATTCCCGAAGACCAGGTCCGAGACACGGTACGCTATTTGCACCATGAGCTTGGACTTGACAGAATATGAAATAAAAGAGGAGAACACCATGAGCAACAAAATCTCTGTTGGTGTGCTCGGCGCCACCGGGGCCGTTGGACAGCGCTTTATCCAACTTTTGGAAAACCATCCCTGGTTCGAGATCACCGCCCTGGCTGCCTCAGAGCGATCGGTAGGGCGGCGCTATGGCGAAATTTGCCACTGGCTGTTGCCCACCCCAATGCCTGCAGCCGTGCGCGACATGGTGGTGCAAGAAAGCGCGCCCGGCCTCCCGTGCCGGGTGATTTTTGCTTCCTTGCCGGGCGACATCGCCGGCCCGACCGAAAAAGCCTTTGCCGAAGCCGGCTACATCGTTTGCTCCAACGCTTCGGCGCACCGTATGGAAGAGGATGTGCCCCTGTTGGTGCCAGAAGTCAACCCCGACCACAGCGCCCTGATCGACGTGCAGCGTCGTCGCCGCGGCTGGAAAGGGCTGATCGCCACCAGCGCCAACTGCTCGACCACCGCGATGGTGTTGCCGCTCAAAGCCCTGCAAGATGCCTTTGGCCTTCGCCGCGTTTTCGTCGTCACCATGCAGGCCGTTTCCGGCGCCGGGTACCCCGGCGTGCCCTCACTGGACATTCTCGGCAACGTGATCCCCTACATCGGCAGTGAGGAGGAAAAAATAGAGCGCGAATCGCGCAAAATGCTCGGCACCCTACACGGCGAAAGCATCCAGGCGGCCCCTTTTGTGGTCAGTGCCCAGTGCAATCGCGTGCCCGTCCGCGACGGTCACACCGAATGCCTGTCGGTTGAATTCGAACACAAGCCGGACGATGTCGAAGCGGTGATCGCGGCATTGGAGAATTTCCGCGTCCCTCTTCAGGTCGCCGGGCTTCCCAGCACACCGTCACAGCCCGTCATCGTGCGGCGCGAGCCAGACCGTCCACAACCGGCCCGCGACAGCGATCTCGAAAAGGGGATGGCTTCGGTGGTCGGGCGGGTACGCCCATGTCCGCTGTTCGACTATAAATTCGTTGTTTTGGGACATAATACGGTGCGCGGCGCTGCAGGAGGATCAATCCATAACGCAGAGCTATTGGTTGCACAAGGATATATTACAAACTAGACCCTAAAGGTCTTGGAGACCTTTAGGGTCTACAGGAGCAGATCATGAATTACGCACGATTCGGCATCGCCTCAATGGCCGACTTGTTCGGCGATTTTGTCGTCTACCGCAACCTGATTCCGTCCGATCCGCGCCTGCCTGCCCTGACCGACCTGGGGCTGACCGACAACCGTTTGCCGCGCAAGGCCGAACCGGCATACGGCGCGGCCGTCGCCACCATTCTCAAGGCTGCCCGAGCGCTCACCGCGCCCGGCATCGAGATTGCGCGTTTGCTCTTTATCGGCGACACCAAAATGAACGACGGCAGCGCTTTTGAAAATATTTGCGCGGCGGGTGGCTGGCCCGGCTGGTGCTTTATCGGCCGAGACGCCCTCGCAGAAGCGCCACAAACGTATGTCGAAAACCGCATGTACGTCGCCAACCGCTGGTCGGCACTGGCCGAATTCGCGGCCTTTGTGCGGCAACAAGGTTTTGTGTTCGACGCCGGCACGGCCGTGGTGATCGACATGGACAAAACCCTGGTCGGCGCGCGTGGACGGAACGATCGGGTGATCGACGAAGCACGGGTTGAGGGCGTACAACGCACCGTCGCCGGCCTGCTGGGGCCGAATTTCAACCAGACCGCCTTCCAGACCGCTTACGACGAGTTGAACCGGCCGCTCTACCACCCTTTCACGGCCGACAACCAGGATTATCTGGCTTATATCTGTCTGATTCTCGGCACCGGGCTGTTTGAACTGAATGGATTGCTCCGGCAAATAAAATCAGGACAATTGAAGAATTTTGACGATTTTATACGTCAGGTACATACACGACGGGCCGAACTCGCCGACAGCGGCTTGACCCCGGTGCACGACGAAATATGGGCCTGTGTCCAGGCCGGTGATCCAACCCCATTCAAAGCATTTCGCTACAATGAATATCTGACCACCTCGGCACGTTTTGGCGATATCCCCGGCGTCGCGGTGGAAGACCTGCTCCGGCAGCGTATTGTGATCACCCGTGAAGTGTACGCAGAAGCTCTGACCTGGAAAGAAAGCGGAGCGCTGCTCTTTGCCCTTTCCGACAAGCCCGACGAGGCCTCAATGCCCAACCCGGCGCAGGCACAGGCAGGAATGAAAGCCCTGCATCACCTCATCACGCCGGTTGTAGGAATGTCGTAACTCGCCAAAAGAGCAGATTGTGAGTATAATCGCCTCTTGTACGCCATGAAAGCGGTTCAAGGGGGGAGTATGGATGTGTTGATCCTCGGCGCGGGAGCGATCGGCACGTTGTTGGCTTTTCGTCTGACGCTGGCCGGGCATCGTGTAACGGCGGTTGGGCGGGCGTCATTTGTGCGCGCCGTGCAAAGTCGCGGCCTGATCATCGAATCTGCCGGGCGCGCCGGGTGCGTCGATCGGCTGATCGCCGTTCAAGATGTCCGTTCGATACGCGATGCCGGCTACAAGAGCCATTTTGACCTGCTCTTGATCACCACCCGCGCTTTTGACACGGCCATCGCCGCCGTGCAGGCACAACCTTTTGTCCAGGACGGCACGCAGGTCATGCTGATCCAGGATGGTGTCGGCGGGTTAGAAATAGCGCGCGGCATTCTGGGCGAACCCGCCCTCTTGGCCGGTGTGGTCACCATCCCGGTAGAAACGCTCAGACCGGGCGTGATCCGGCTTGTCGATCGGCGCGGCGGCATAGGCCTGGCTGCCGCCGACGGACAATACGCGAAAAATCTGCGTCCAGCCTTGGGTGCAGATTCTCTGGTCAACGTGTTCACCCAGGCCGGGTTTCACACCCGTATGGTCGACGACGTGCGCGTTTTACAATGGTCACGATTGCTGATCGCCATGCTGGCCAATGCCATTCCGGCCATTTTGGACTGGCCACTCGAACAGATTTATAAAAACCCCCGTTTGTACGAACTCGAACTGGCCGCACTCCGTGAAGCGATGCAGGTGGTGCGACGGCTGGGCATCCGACCGGTGGCCTTGCCGGGATACCCGGTGCCTCTGTTGGTCTGGTGGTTGACTCGCTTTCCGGCCACAATGACCCAGGAGGTTTTTGTACGCACCTTTGTGCAGGCTCACGCCGGACGATCCCCTTCCTTACGGGTTGAACTGGCACGCCGTCGCAAATCCGAGATCGAGTTTTTGAACGGAGCCATCGTGCGCGAAGGAAAAAGAACAGGCGTGCCCACCCCGGTCAATCAGGCCTTGACTCAAATCATTCAAGGCATCGTGCAAGGCGAAATTTCATGGCAAGAATATCGGGGCCAAACCGACCGTTTGATCGAGCGCGTGCGGTTGGAAAATAAATAAGATATTTTACGAAATTCAAGTGAAGGAGAAGAAATGCTCAAAAATCTCAAGATAGCCTTTGTCGGCGCGGGAACAATGGCCGAGGCGATCATCAAAATTTTGCTGGATAAAAAACTGGTTATCCCCGAAAACCTGATCGCCAGCGAACCGCGGCCGGAACGCATCGCCGAGCTTTCGGCCCGCTATGGGATTCGGGTTCTTGCGCGCAACAGTGAGGTGGTGCGCGACTGTGACGTGGTCTTGTTAGCGGTCAAGCCACAAGTCATGTCGACGGTACTATCCGAACTATGTGATCGCATTCCGCCGCATGCGTTGGTTTTTTCCATCGTGGCCGGTGTGCCGCTGCAGGCATTGATCGGCGGATTACACCACAAAGCCGTGGTACGGGTTATGCCCAATACGCCGGCCCAAATCGGCGAAGCGATGTCGGTGTGGATCGCCTCCCCCGATGTGACCGAAGCGCAACGGGCGCAAGCGCAGGCCATTTTACAGGCCATGGGACAGGAATTGCAGGTTCATGCCGAGGAATACATGGACATGGCCACGGCCGTCAGCGGCACCGGGCCGGCCTATGTCTTTTTGGTGATGGAAGCAATGATCGATGCCGCCGTACACCTGGGCTTTTCGCGTGTTGACGCGCGCAAACTGGTCATTCAGACCGTGCGCGGCTCGGTGCTCTTTGCCGCCCAATCCGACAAGCACCTGGCCGAATTGCGCAACATGGTTACCTCGCCGGGTGGCACCAGCGCCGATGCGATCTATCAGCTTGAAAAAGGCTCTATGCGTACCGTGCTCTCCAAAGCCATCTGGGCTGCCTACCAGAAAAGCCGTCTTTTAGCCCAAATGGTGCCGATCACCAACGGCCCGGAGCGCAAATTGCTCGAAGATTAGCGTCAGGGTGTCATCGACCGCCGTTCCATGTTCTCCAGCATCCGCGAAACTTCGGCGATGGCCGCCCGTTGCTTGCGATACAGGTCCGATTCACTGACCGCCAACCGGTTGGCGATATCGACCATTCGATAGCCCTGACGAAATTTAAGGTCCAGAATGTTATACAACGTCCACTCGGTGGCGGTCATGTTGCGCTCACCGGGTGGACGGAGCCCTTCAATGGCCTGCTCAAGCACCTGACGCAAGGCTTGCACATCGTCACCGTTGTACAGGGCACGTGCCACCTCAACGATATGCAATTTGAGCAGCGGGCTGTCGGTTAATTTTGGACCGCCCCAAAAATGGTTCAGCGCATCCTTGACCCAGCGGGTAAAAGAGGGGCTGTTGATCGGGTTTTCATCAACCGGGTAGGGCAGCGAGGTCACATAGCGCATCAACCGCTGACGGTTTTGAATGCGTTCGATATCGGGCATAATCTGCTGCAAAGCCTCGAAAATCCCCTGTTGCAAGTGCCGGTCTTCAAGGGCCACCTCGGCCTGCTCGATCAAGTCGGCGATTTCGGCATTTCCCAGCGCTTCTGGAACGGACAACCCGCTTGGTCGCTCGATGATGAGCAAACCGAGCACGGCATCGCGGGTTTGGGTACACAGGGGGCGCAAAACATAGCCGTCGATTTCGGTCAGCGTCGGACAGCGATCGCCGTTTTCGGGTCTCACATGCAGAGCCGGCCGTAAATCGTGCCGTTCCAGGAGATGGCGAGCTTGTTGTTCACCGCCACATCCCGCCTCAATTTCAAACCGGTCATCGGTCAGAACCACCACATAGGCATGTTGCACGCGCAGCAACTCGGCGAGAGCCGAGAGCACGTTTTCCAAAAACTGCTTCAAATCGCTAGAAGTCAACAGCCGCTTGTCCAATTCTTGCAACCAGGCCACTTCGGCCAGGTCCTCGCGGTAAACGATCCGGTTGAGCAGCGGGCGAAGCAAATTGATCCCCTTTTGCACCAGGATGATCGTCAACACCGTGGTGAACAGGGTCATGAAATCGGCCGGCAGCCCCAAAATGCTTCCGATTTTGGGCATGGTGACCAAGATGACCACCACGATCGAGGCCAACAGCGGCCCACGCAACAAATAATCGATCAGCTCATACTTGATCACCCGGTCGGGGGTAAAGGCACCGAAATAAGCCACCGTGTAGGCCATCACCACGATCATCATGGCCACTGCGACATTGCCGAGCAGCAAAATGGTCATCAACCACAATTCAGACAGGCGTGCCGGCAGAGTGGTCAGCAGCATATACGGAAAAACGCCCAGTGCCGGCGCGGCAAAAGCCGCCGTCAGGTAGCCCATCCGTCGGCGCGACGTGGTAGTGAGACAACGACGGCGTGCATAGTTGATGTTGATCGCTCCACTGAGCACGGTGGCAAAAAAATAAATCGCAAAAGCCCAAAAGAAAGGCCCAGGCTGTAAACGCGGCTTGAATGTCGAATAAACCCCGTTGCGCACGATCCACGGAGTGAGGATAACCAACATCAAGATGATGCCGCCGGCCAGATAGCCGAGGCGCACCCCCCAATGTCGCCATTCGGAGCGGCTGCTGGTGGTATTGAGCAGCGCGTCGGAGAAATGCAGGTATGCAGCCGGCACAAAGGCGATGCCCAACCACTGAAATTTGAGCCAGATCACGGCCGACTCGTGCGATGTCACCTGCATGATGACCACATCGCCCAGGTACACAAACATCACAAAGGCCAGCATCACGCAAAAGGCACGCCCAACCGCACTGCGCCAGTTATGCCTCAAAATGTAAATCGCCAGCGAAAAAGCAATCAATAAAATTGCCGATGAAAGAATACGATTAGACAACGACAAAATGGTGAGCAGAATAGACGCCTCCAGCTTCATAAAAATCCGTGGCCCGTTTTATAGCACACGGATGAACACGGATTCACCAGCTCAACACGGATCAAAACCCGTGATGATCATCCGTCGCATCCGTGAAAATCCGTGTCCGATCTCAAAAATCCGTGCCGATCTGGCTCCCGTTTGTATCCGCACCAACATAGACTGGATAATCTGACCGGTCGGAAGACCCACCGATGCGCAATGTAAAAAAGAGCGCAATATCACGGTTCACATAATAATGGTCGTTAAAGCCACAAAAGATCAAATTGTTTTTTTCACAAAACGCAATCGCCGGATAGTTTTTGGTTTGCACAGCGATCATCAGCCGCTCCAGCCCCCTGCTTTTTCCCCAGGCGATGCTCGCCTTGAGCAAGGCCGTCCCGATTCCTCGTCGACGATACGGTCGATCGACGATCAGGTGAGTAATCCACGCCGTTTTGTGCCAGGGTTCTGCATCGAGTTGACAATAACCAAAGATCGGCGCGGCGGCCTGTTTGCCGGCGTCTGTTTCTTCTTCCATTTCGGTTGCAGATTCCGCCGTCTTGGGCTTGTTGGTCACCACCAGCACCGTCGAGCCTCGTTCCCAGCAGGCGAGCAAATCGTCGCGCGAGCACGGATAGCGCACGTACATCGTGCGGGGCAGCCGCACCGTTTGAAAACGGATGGTGACGGTATGGTTTTCCCGCCGATTGTCCATCTGCCAGACATAATCGGTCTGCGAATCGGCGCCAAGCTCCAGACAGGCATTCAGGTCGGCAAGGGTTGCGGAACGGATCAACATTGCTTTCCCTTTCAAGTTGTAATCGTCCACCTGCAGGTTAGAAAACGGCCAACGACCGATCGTCGATGACACCCAACCTGCATAAACCAGGTAACCTGTGCACAGCCGAGCGCACAGGTTAGCTGAAATTATAACACACTTCAGAGCCAGAGTACAACTCGACTTTGTTATATTCAAGATAGTCCAAGTTTATTAAGGAAATTTTACATGAAAGATCCCGTGTCGCATGTCCGGGCGATTTTGGATGCCTTGCAACCGGACATTCAGATTCGCACCTTTCAAACACCAACCGGCACAGCCCAAGAGGCTGCGGCCGCGATCGGCTGCGAGCTGGGGGCAATTGTCAAATCGCTCTGTTTTTTGATCGACGAACGGCCGGTGCTGGTGTTGGTTGCCGGTGACAAACAAGTCGACTCGAAAGCTCTGCGCCGGATTTTCAACGTCTCCAAGCGGCAGGTCAAGATCGCCGATGCCGAAACCGTACGCCGCGTGACCGGTTTTGAGGTCGGTGGCGTAGCCCCCGTCGGCCATCTGACGCCGTTGACCACCCTGATCGACCGCAGTTTGTCGCGCTTTGAGACCGTTTATGCCGCTGCCGGCAGCGCCAACACCCTCTTTGCCGTCCGATACCGGACCCTGGTCGAGATCACCAACGGTCGGGTCGAGGAGCTAGTCAAAGAAACATGATCACCCTGAACGGGGTTTGCCGCAGATAACGGTCATGTGGTCTGACCGGCGGTTGACAAAGAGCGGCTTTTGTGTTATCATGTTTCGTAACCGAAATAATTTCGCCGAATACCACATCGAGCACCATGCGCGAATGGTAGCGGAGGACCCATAGGCAGTTCGTCATTTGTCTTTTATCGGTAATTACCTACCCGGCTGCTCGCTGTCTTGCGCCGATTAGAAATCGGCCTTTGTGGGCGCATGCGGCGCCAGGCGTCGGCCTGCGCCGACGCAGGCCGAAGGCCCAAAAAGGGCGACTTGGGTAGGCAGTTACTTTTATCGAACTGCTGGGGGCGAGTCTGGGCAACACCAGGCAGTTGTCCGGTAGGGTCAATGATTTTCCGGCCCGAGCCCGTCAGCTAACTTCGCAGGCGTTGGAAAAGGCCATCCACCCAGGTGTGGAAGCCTTTTCTTGTTTTGTCGACGAGGAAGAGATGAAAACGCTGAAATTTTTGATGTCGTATGCCAAACGTTATTGGAAGTCGCTGGTGCTGACCGTGTTCAGCATGCTCGCTCTGGTCGGGATCGGCCTCTTTTCTCCCTGGATCATCCGCGAGATGGTGGCGACGATCAAAGATCCGCAGGCTACGCCTGAATCGCTGGGCTTGATCGCCCGTCTGGCGTTGCTGGCCTTGTTGGTCTACATTGTGCGCGGAGGGTTGCAGTTTGTGCGCAGCTATGCCGCGCATGTGGCCGGTTGGGGTGTGGTGGCCGATACCCGCAAACGGATTTATCAACATCTGCAACGGCTTTCGCTGCGCTTTTACGAGGATAAACAAACCGGCCAGTTGATGTCACGAATGGTCAATGATTCGGACATGTTCGAACGGCTGATTGCCCACGCCATCCCCGATGTGGCCGTCAACGTGCTCTCGTTCGTCGGGGTCAGCGTTGTGCTGGCTATGCTCAACTGGCAACTGTTGCTGCTGAGCATGCTCCCGATCCCGTTGATCATTCTGGCCATGCGCAGCTTTGCCAAATATGTTCGTCCGGCTTTTCGTCAGCGACAACAAGAGTTGGGCGACCTGAATGCTGTGCTGAACGACAATTTGTCCGGCATCCGTGAAATCAAAGCCTTTACCCGCGAAGAAGCTGAAGCACGCCGCATCGGTGAGCGGATCAACCGATACCGCGACTCGCTGTTGCACGCCTTGCGCCTGATGGCAACCTTTCAGCCCTTTGTCGAGTTGAGTTCATCGCTAGGTTCCATCGGTCTGATTTACTTTGGTGGCCGACTGGTGCTGCATCAGATCATGCCGCTGGAAGACCTGGTTGCTTTTTTCCTCTACCTGGATATGTTTTACCAGCCGGTGCGCGCCTTGAGCAGCGCCTGGGAGAGCGTACAGGAAGCGCTGGCCGGGGGTGAGCGGGTGATGGAATTGTTGGATGAACAGCCGGATGTGGACGAAAAGCCCGATGCCATCGAACTGTCCGGGCGCGTCAAGGGCGCAATCCGCTTTGAGAACGTCAGTTTTCATTATGTTGCCGAAACTAACGTGCTCGAAAGCATCAACCTGGATATTCGTCCCGGCACGGTGACGGCACTGGTTGGGCCGACCGGCGTCGGCAAGAGCACCCTGGTCAGCCTGCTTCCTCGCTTTTACGATGTCACCCAAGGCACCATCTGGCTGGATGAATACGACATTCGCGATCTCGAGTTGAAAAGTTTGCGCGAGCAGATCAGCATCGTGTTGCAAGATGTGTTTCTGTTCCACGGCACCGTCCGCGAAAACATCCTTTTTGGTCGTCCTGACGCGACCGAGGAAGAAGTGATCGAGGCAGCCAAGGCGGCCAATGCCCACGAATTTATCGTCAAGCTGCCGCAAGGCTATGATACGCTCATCGGGGAACGAGGGGTCAAGTTGTCCGGCGGACAGAAACAGCGGCTGGCCATTGCGCGCGCTTTGCTCAAGGATGCGCCGGTGCTGATCCTCGACGAGGCAACTTCTTCGGTGGACACAGAAACCGAACTGCTGATCCAGCAGGCGTTGGAACGGTTGATGGTCGGCCGGACGACAATCATCATTGCCCACCGGCTGTCAACAGTGCGCAGTGCCGACCAGATTGTGGTGCTGGAAGGGTGTCGCATTGCCGAAATGGGCACGCACGAGGAGTTGATGGCCCGCGATGGGCTGTATCGTCATCTAAACGAAGTGCAGTTGAGAATGGAGCCGCAATGGGAGCTGATGCGCGAACGTCGTCAGCGCCTCGGTCAGGTGGTTGGACAAAATTGATAACACAAGGACGGGCTTGAAACCCGTCCTTGTGTTATCCTCTGGTGATTACCTCCCCGGCTGTCTGCAGTGCTGACTCGAATCAGCCTCTTTGGGCCTGCGCCGACCGGAAATGGCGTCGGCGCAGGCCGACGCCCGGCGCAAAGCACCCTAAAAGGCCGATTTCAATCGGCGGTATCCGGTGCATAACTCAGTGTCAACCGATTACGAACCAACCCGGTCTAAAAGCCTGATTCCGGGATGTTATTCGAGTGGACCCGTCAGGGCACGACCTGCACCTGGCCCAACAAAATGCGATCACCGATGACGCCGGTGTTGTCCAAAACCGGCAGTCGACGCAGGTCGGCCGGATCGTATATGCCGATTTCGAGCACATGGGTGCCTGCCGCGGCCATCGGATCGACAACGAGGGCATAGGAATCGACGATCACTTCACCGGGTATCCACAAAGTGGTTGGGTATGCGCCGAGCTGTGGTGGATTGTCCTGCTGTCCGCGGATTTGCTCGTTGGCGTCGAGCAGGTGGGTGAACACGGTATAACTCGTTTCCATCTGGCTTGTGGCACGCCAGTAAAGGGTCAGATGCAGGGTTTCACCCGGTTTGACCTGCGTGCGATCCAGGTCGTAGCCGAGAAATTCAACCCGGTCGCCGAGGTTGGCCTGCATAGGATGGGCGATCGGCGGCACGACCATCCGCCGGTCGAGCTGAGCGATGTGTACCGAAAGCAAAGGGAGTGACACGCCGGGCGGCGCGTCGCCCAAAGCATGCACCGACAGGGTGAGCGTGTATGACCCAGGCGACGCGTCGGTAGGGATGCGCAGGCTATATGGGTCGAGCAGGATGGTGCCGGGCGTCCACCGGGTGGTTGGATACGTATCGTGAACCGGGCGGCCTTTCCAGAGCAACAGTGATTCATTCCCGTCGGCAGGAATCAGGTTTAGCTCGAAAGCCAGGTCGGACAGAGCGCGTTCTGCCTGCCAATACAGGCCAAGATAAAGCATCTCGCCGGGACGTAAATCGGTGCGATCATGGCGAATGCCGAGCAACCGGAGGCCGTTCAGATCGGCGTTCAAGCGGATGGGCACATTGGGCGGTTCAACCGGCAAAGTGGCCGTGGCGATTTGAGCTGGGCCGATGCGGACGGCGGTTCCGGCCAGGCGTCCCTGGGCATCCAACAAGGGGAGACGGGTATTTTGCCCGCGCGAAGCCAGTCCGATCAGCAAATCGTATTCGCCCGGCGGCGCAACCGCCGGCACGGCAATTTCGCGTTGTTGGACGATGATTTGTCCCGGCGCCCACTCGGACGACGGATAATCGAACGGATCGACGCCGCCCCAGTGCCAGTCCCAGCGGTCGCGCAGGTGAGCAAAAGCCAGAAAATCGTCCGCTCGTGTCGGGGACAGCACACGCCAATACAGGGTTACTTGGAGCGTTTCGCCGGCACGCACCGGCGACAGATCGTAGCCGAACAATTCGATCTGACCGCCGAAATTGGCCGCTGCCTCGTGCTGGGGGGTCAAGGTCGGCAAAACGCCGGGCGGCAACTCGTAGATCAAAAAGGCTGTCTCACCGTCCGGCCCTGCCTGGCGTGTCAGCCTGGCTACCGGGTCGAGCAAAGCCAGCAAGGCTGGGTCGGGCATGGCCGAGTGTGGAAACACATAAATTGCTCCCGTGCCATCGGGGGGGGGAAAAGCCAACACCTGTGTGCCGACCAGCCAACGGATGCGCAGGTAATCGCGTGCCAACAAGGCCACTGTAGGGTGGCGGTAATGGATCGACGAGAACCAAATCTCACGTTTCGTCGTGTCGAGGCGGTTGAGGGCACGCGCGGCGTCGGCAAGGTCATTGTCATTTTCGTAATAGGGCTGTGCCTGTCTTCCCCAAACGACAAAATAATCCCGGCCGCTATATATGCCCTCACCGATCAGAATTGCCATGACCAGGAACATCCAGACCGGTGACGAACAGGCCGGTTTCCAGCGCCGACCGAGCCATTTGACTACCGTAGCCAGGCCAAAAGCCGGCAAGATGAACAGCACCGGCATCACCCCGATCGCGCGCAGGCTATGCGGTACCTCTTTGACGCCCAAAATGCTGGGCACCAGCAAAATCGGCACCCACAGCAGTATCGAAATGCTCAATATCCGTCCGGCAGCGTGTGGGCCGACAACAGCCCGATAGAGCATGCCCAACACGCCAAGATAAAAGCAGACCCCCAGAAGCGGATCGAACACCGGCCGGCCGATCACCCCGAATCGTGCTTGCGGGTCGCCGCGCACGGTGAACATACCCGTCGCGGCCTTGATCGATCCCCATAGTGCGCGCCATACGTTGCCCTGATTCAACTCGGGGTTCAAGACCGAGACCTGGCTCATCCGTGCGCCAAAGGTTTCCGGGTTGCGCAAGAAAAAAATGAGCAAGGGCGTAGCAATAATCAGTGCAACAAAAGCAAAAATCAAGATATTTGAAGTAATTCGGCGTCGCTCTGGAGCAGGAGCAGCCAGCCACAAGCCGATCACCCACGGGAGCAATGCCAACGGCATAATACGGCCGGCCAGGTAGGTATAAGCGGTCAGGCCGCAAAAAAGCCCGCCCAAAAGAATATACCACCGGTTTCCGCCGCGCAAGCCTTTCCAAAGGAAAATCAGCGTCAAAGCCTGGGTGAGTGGCTGGCTGATCGCCCGGAACCCATAACGGCTGACCACAATATGCCAGAAATTGACCGCGATCAGCGCCGAAGCGGTCAAGGCGAGGCCGTAGCGGGTTGGTTGCTCTTCCTGATCAAACAGCGTCCAGGTCAGCCAAAAGGTCAAGAGCACGGTGACCACACCGATCAGCGCCGAAGTGAAGCGCAGCGTCCAAGTGCTGATGCCGAACAGGTTCATCAGCCCGGCGGCCAGGTAGAAAAAGAGCACTTCTTTGCCGGTGTACGAGCGGATAAAGAGCGGAAAGGATTGTCCGCGGGCGATTTCGCCGGCCAAAATGACGTTGGCCGCTTCGTCATAGTAAGGGCCACGGGGCAGTTCATCGAGGCGGTAAAGCCGCAACAAGATGGCGATGCCAAGAACAAGAGCCAATGGTAGCCAACGATAGAACCTGGACAGAGCGTTGTGCATAACCCTTCCTCAAAGACAGGATGCCCCGCCTCTCCGAGTGGGATGCAATGGCCGGGCCGGCTACCTGACACCTGCAGAACACGGATTGGTACGGATGATACGAATTTGGTCGGTGTTGCTCCGAGTCCTGTTTCCAATTGTACGGTTTTTCGGACAGGTTCTAAACCTATCCGAAAAACAAGCGGCATTCCTATGCCGCTTAACCGACATAGGGATGGGTCGGTTACCATTTTCGGATAGGCTCTAAATCGCCGGATGAGCTTTTTACCCACGGAAGAATATCGCAGGCGGAGACAGCGTCATTATATGCACAAGCGCCGCGGGAGACAAATCGAGTTGGGCAGGTTACAAATCGAGATCGGTTTCTGTTTCCCACCCCCAAGCGCGCTCCAGATCGATGATCGCGCGCACTTGCCAGTCTTCCAGATCTGGCACGACGGCCATGTATTCATCCAAAATAGCCTGGATGGCCGCTGCGCCCTTTTCGGCAACGCGGGCGCTCAACCTTTTTTGCACTTCCCAACAGACATGGTCGTTCATGCTCATCAATGCGACGGCATGCGCACGCTCGGCACTCAGACGAACCCAACTTTTTCGGTCATAGGGCAGCAGGTAATCGCCGTTGACATCGCGTCGGGCAATGCCCAGTGCCAGTGCGGCTGCGAAAAGCATGGCCGATGGCAGTTGACCACGTCGGTGAGGTGTCAGCGGATCGTCGACCAACAACAAAGCAGCCGTGCTGTGTAAGGGGTAATTGCTATGCCGCAGTGCATCGACGTAATGCAGGCGATAATCATCGATGCGTGAAATTGCCAGCAACGGCAAGCCCCAATGTACCGTCAACGCGATCAGTGTATATGGATCGGTGGATGGAATGGCGATGACCTCATCTGGAATATGCTCGCCAGAGCCACCGATCAACCTGACCCGCTGCGTCTTGATCCGCCGAACGGCGGCCGTCTTGAGGTTCCACCAAGGCTGTGCGGCTTCCAGCGCCGATTCGACAAGCGCCGGCCAACGGGTTGTCTCTTCCGTGGACAACAAATCGGCAATTTTAAGCCGGGCCAGTCGCTTGTCGACCATTTCGCGGCTCACCGCCAGTATGCGCGTTCGAATCCGCTCCTGTGCTGTTCCATCGCCATCTTGCCAGGTCGATACCGGCCCGGCCTGCCTGATCAGCTCCATCGCCAACGTGTGAAAGGGCGCAAGTGCCCGAATACGTCGTTGGTTGCCTTCTTCGACGATCATCTGCCGGTAAAATGCCCCGGCGCATTCCAGGTCAACGACAGATTGGCGTACCCCCGGCCCGGTAAGGGCCGATAACGCCTGAGCATGTTGAGCCTGATCCGCGCGTAGCCTTTGGAGAACCTGGCGAATTTCTTCAAGCAAAAGCATGTGCCGTTTTTCGACCAGATCGATGTATGATTGTACCGCAACATAAAGCGACTGCATCATCTTGGTAATCAACGGTGCACTTTCGAGGGCAAAGCGTTCACGCACCAGATCGGCATGCCGGCGATTGACCTGACGCACCTGACGGTATAGCTGGGTAGCCCACAGCCCCAAGACTAAAATCACGCCGCCGAACAGCCAAACCAAAACGCCTCGATACACCTCGGCATCGGCTGCATAGACAAGTTGGACGCCGGACATAAGCGGCATGCCGATCACGGTCAGGATCCAAAGGGCGGCAACCGGCCATGGCGGCAGGCGCATACGCGCCGTGCGCAAAGCATAAAATGTCGAGCTGACCGTGTCGAGGGAGCGTTTGAGTTGTGCGCTGTGTCCCTGTCGACGTGCCTGCACGACAGTTTGTTGTTCGGCGACCCGGCTACGCAATACGCGCAAGAATTCACGTGCAGCGTTTACTCCACCCAACGGCACATCTTCGAGGAGAATGGACAATGCATGGTCGATCTCGCGCCGGATTTCGTCGAGATTGGTTGTCAGGGCGTATTCAAGACGGTTTTTGATCTGCGGAAGATGTTTTTCACGGACGCTTTCCAATGCCCGGCGGGTGCGCTGTTCGATTTGCCCCGGCAAGCTGTTGAGCAAGGGGGATAGTTCGGCATCGATGTTGGGAATGTGTTGATGTTCCAGCCGCGACTGAAGCACCTCGGCCGAGAGGCCCAACCGTTCGATCAGGGCGCCGGCATGTTTTTCGATCTCGGTTTGCGGCTGCGTATCGAGTATACAGGCGAGCAAGTCGGCGCTCAAACGGGTAGCCGCCCAATCGCCAAGCGTCTGCGTGGGCACATAGCGCACCGTCAGGCCCAAGCCAGCATAACAGCGAGATTTGCCTCCCAGCCTGGCGGTGCGGTATCGTGGTGAAAGCCTGGCCTGGAGTGGCCGGGCAACGCCCCCGATGGTCATTGCATACAACCATTCGGCGGCAATGTCGATTTGCTGCGTTTCTTTTTGCAAGGTATAGCCGGCCTCGTTGACCATGTCGAGCAGATAACAGCCCGCATCAAACGGCTCAATCGCTTCCGACACCCGATGCACCCCCGGCAGTGCCGTGGTGGCCAGTTTTTCACCCCATTTGCCGGCCGTGTTGGCGTATTCCAGCTCTTTCAACGCGGCATAAGCCGTTGACTCGTCTGCCGGAACAGATGACGGAGCCCCCGGCAAAAACAAAAGGCCACCGGTGTGTGGTCGCAGCCCCAGTTGACGACAGACCTGATCGGCCAAGCAGGCCGATTCGATGAACACGCTATTGCCGGTCAGATCGGCCAGGTCGGCCAAGACATAGATGGCTATTTCGTTGCCTGCGGCCAGTGTGTGTCCCCGCTCACCCAACCGCGCGACGGTATCCAGTGCGCTCAGATGAGGGATTCGTTCAACCAAAAAACTGCCGATTTCGTCGGCCTGTTGGTGAAAAGCGGCTTTGATCCAGGCGCGGGTGTGGTCACGTTGTGCCGGATCGAGCCGGAGCAGTTCGGTCGGCAGCCAGCCCGGCCACGCTTTGCCGTCGAACGATGGTGGGGCAAGGACAAACCGGAATAAACCCTCCGGAATCGGTTGAGAGGAATCCGCTGCCTGAGCCCAATCGATCACCAGAGGCAGCATACAGGTATGCTCAAGGCCATATTCGGCCAGTCGGCAGACGAATTGTTGCACAGCACGTCGGGCACGATGCCCGATGCCGATCAAAATGCCGGGTTGGAGTTCTGACATACGCTATGCCTCTTTTTCACCTGCAAACACAAATCTGAAACGCATGCGCCCCAAACGCACCTGATCCCCGTCATGCAGCACGCATCGTCGTACCCGCTGCTCGTTGACAAAGGTGCCGTTGGCATCATCGTCTGCGTAAAGCACAAATTGCCCGCCTTGAAATTCGATCCAGGCATGATTGCGCGAAATGGTCGGATTGTTGAGGTTGATCTGATTGCGTTCGGCATCTCGACCGATTCGGGTTTTACCGACCGGCGCGATGAGAAATTGCACACCGATCTCGTCGTTGATCAGCAACGCCTTGCGATACTGAAATTCTTCCAGGTGGTCGCGGACGATGGCCGGGATCGCCTCACAGTGGGGGCAGGTGTTCGTCTGTGGGTCGAGAGGGGTGCCACAAAACTCGCAACGCCAGGTGTTCAGATAAACCGTTTGCAAGGGGAACCACGACAACGCTTTGCTCACGGCGCTGCTGCTGAACAACAGAGCGAGCAGGGCATTGGCCAGGCCGATTACGCCCATCATGAGGATGCCCATGTTTCCCCGGACTTGTCGAACCCAGGGCAGCAAAAGCAAGGCAAAGGCATAGATGGCCAACAGGGCGTGGGTCGAGGCGGTCAACCCTTGTGCCCATCCACGCTGCACAAGCAGCCCAACGCCGTCGAGCATTCCGGCGATGCCCCATGACAACACCATTCCGGCAACCCAGAGCACAACATTTTGCTCGTCACCTATCGGATTAAAAAATGTCCAAAGGCTTCCGGTGACGGCGACCAGTCCCAACGTCAGCCACGTGCCACCTATCCACTTGATCCAACCGGCGTTTTTATCCATAAATTATCCTTGATTTACATCAAAAGCAAGACGGCAACGGTGGTCATAATTCCGGCATTCGCCAGGGCCAGAGCTATCCAGGCCCAGCGTGGCAATTCATCACCTTGGGGCTTGAAAATGACCTGGGCACGTGGCTCGGCTCCCAGCGAAGCCAGATAAATTGCATCGGCAGGTGAAAGATAAGGCAACGAGACCTGGGTCAGTTCGTGTGCAAAAGTCCGGACATTAGGATGGCGGTCTGGGGGTAACTTGGACAACGCTCGTAAAATGACCCGATTCACCTCGTCGGGCACCCCTTTGATCGGCATGGGAAGGTCGGTGAGCACCTTGTTGATGTTGTCGGCGCGGGCGGCAGGGGTGTTGCGCAGATCAAAATTGAGGTAATGGCGACCGGCCAACATTTCGTAAAGCAGCACTCCCAACGTGTACAGATCGATGCGGGGGTCATTACGTATCCCCCGGAGTTGTTCGGGGGACATATAGAACACGGTGCCGATGGCCAGATTGTCTTCGGTCTGCCAGGTACGGTGAACCAGTGAGTCTGAAATGTGGGCAATGCCCAGGTCAATCAACCTGGGTTGACCGAATTTATCAAACAGCACATTGCCCGGTTGCAAATCGCAGTGGACGATGCCCATCTCGTGTAAATAGCCAACCGCATGGCACAACGCCAGAATGATCGTAATGGCCTGATTCAGGCTGATCCCCTGTCCACGCCTGAGCCAATCGGCGAGCGAGCCGCCTTCCAGGTATTCGAGCACCAGGTAATAATTGCTGTTTTCTCTGAACATCGCGCCGGCGCGGACAATGTTGGGATGTTTGAGTCGTTGCAAGGTGCGCCCTTCACGGATAAAACGTCGCACAATTTCAACATCGCTGACCAGAGCCGGAATCATTTCTTTCAGGATCACTTGCTGATCGGTCAACGTGTCATGGGCCAGGTAGATAAAGCCGAATCCACCACGTGCCAGCAGTCTGGAAATCTGATAACGTCCCCGACACAGCCGAACGCCTTTGACCAAAGCCATCGCACACCTCCGAACATTTGCCTGTACTGCTCGACCATTTAGAGCCTATCCGAAAAACCGTACGAACGGCATCCCTATGCCGCTTATACCGACGCATAGGGATGCGTCGGCTGCGTTTTTCGGATAGGCCTTTAGAATCTGGCTAAAGCCTCCACTTGACAAGCAAATAGATTCGCAAGTCCGGTTATGAACGCTTTGCACGGGTATCCTGGCCGAGTCATTGCTTGCATTGTACCATGTCCAGGCCTAAATCCGGGTTACATGTCGGTTACAGTCCCATTACACAAGTCGGCCGGGTACAATCCCCTAACCGGCACCGGGAATATGCTCCTGGCCTCAATAAGCCATCGGTGTGGAGGCTTGGGCTGCGACCCAGGCCGGTCTGAAATTCGGCTAAAACCTGCTCAAGGCGCAATCCGGCTTGAAGATGATGGAAGTTGTATGTTCACAATGAATTGTGTTATACTTGGGGAAAATTCACGGAGGAACTGACCTTGACTTTTGAATCCTGGCTTGACATTTTACGTTGTCCGGCATGCGTCGCTCTTGAAGGGGATGACCCCGGCCAATTAGAGCAGGTTGGCACATGGCTGATTTGCCGCGATTGCCACCGCAAATATCCCATTCGTCAGGGCATCCCGGTTATGCTCATTGAAGAAGGCAGCAAGCACATCCACACACCGGTGAGTGAGCTGGGCGAAGCATAGCGTATTTGAGGAAACAAGATGCAACCGGATGATATTCGTCTGCGAGGCCCACGGGTGGTCATCCGGCCGTTGCGCCTGGCCGATTTGGATGAGATGAACACCTGGCCCGAGTCGGAAGATCCACGCTACAGGCTTTTTGACTGGTCAATTTGTTCGCCGGAACAAAACAAGTTTTGGTTCGATAACTTGCTGCGCGATCCCAGTCGTGTCTATTATGCCGTTGAAGACGAAACGGGACGGCTGATCGGGCGGATTTCGCTGCGCGAGATCCGCCCACATTGGTCGGCGCGGCTGGGGATCGGTTTTGGTGCTCACTTTGTGGGGCAGGGGTACGGCACCGAAGCGCTCCAGGTTTTCCTTCGCTACTACTTTGAGGTCCTCGGTTTTGAGCGGATGGTGCTCGACGTGGCCGCGATCAACGAACGGGCTATCCGCTGTTACCTGCATTGTGGTTTCAAGAAAACGGGGGAAGCCTATCGGGGGTTGTACGAGTCCGATAACCTGGATTTTCTTCGTCAGCCGGCCTATCGACCGCTCAAGCGCTTTTTCAGGCTCAACGGCCCTTACCGGCAGATGCTTTACTATGACATGACTCTTGAAAAGCGCGATTGGCTCGCCATCCAAGAGAGGTCTGAAAAATCGGAATAAAAGGCAATGACCTGCCCCGGCTGCCCGCTGCCGTGCGCCGATTGGAAATCGGCCTTTTGGGGCGTCTGTGGTGTCAGGCGTTGGCCTGCGCCGACGCGAAAACAGCGGTCAGTGTAGGCCCAAGTCTCCAAACAGGCGAATTTCGGCACAAGCGGACAGTTACAACAAGAGAACACCATCACAGGGCTGTTGCAGCCGATCGTTGGCAAGTCCTGGAGCAAAGGCAATATAGATCGGGTGGGCGACGGCATTGCCGTCGCCCACCCGGTTCTGACGAAAGCCCTTCGGCACGAGGAAATGTTTTGAACACACCCTAAAACTTTACTGCGTACTTGATCACCGAGCCGGGGTCTTCTTTGATCCGTCGAAATACTTCTGGCCCTTCTTCGATCGACACCACCGGGTCGATCAGGCCCGGCGCGCGCAACTTGCCCTGGCGCATCTGACTGACGATGCAATCATAGGCCCGGCGCTCGTCCCAGGCCGGGTAGTCGCGTGGCGTATGCCCCCAGCCACAGCCGTGCGGCACGATCACCGTAATGCGGTTGTGATGCCACTCGCGGCCCAGCCACAGCCCGTGCGCTTCGCCCTGGTAGAACCCTGCCGAGCAAACCGTTCCCCCCACCCGCACAGCGCGCAGGGCCGTGTTCAACGCCGGGTACACCCCTGCCAGTTCAATCGCAATGTCCACTCCTTTGCCGCCGGTCAGCCGATGGATTTCCAGCCCGACATCGCAATCCAGTGGATTCAGCACATGCTGCGCGCCATTTTGTAAGGCCCAGGCGCGACGTTTAGGCAGCGTATCCACGCCGATCACCATTTCTGCTCCGCTTTGCGCGGCCATTTGCACGGCCAGCAGCCCCAACGCGCCCAGGCCGATCACCGCCACACGGTCGCCGTAACGCAAATTCGACTCGCGCACACAGTGAAAGGAGACATAAGCCGGTTCCACGCATAGGGCGAGCAAGGGATCGATCTCGCCCAAAGCCCACAGCCGCTCTTGTGAACAGACATTGGTTTCGCGTACATCCATCAAGCCGAACACCCGGTCGCCAACCTGCCAGCAAGTCACTTCTGGGCCAACTTCGATGACGGTGCCGACGCCGGTGGTGCCGGTGTTATGTGGCTCGTGCGATGGGGCCGGCGGCGTTGGATCGGGCACAAAGAGGCGCATTTCCATATCATAGCGTTGTCCCTGAAAAGTGCGCCCATCAAACATCCCGAATGTGGTGCCATGCTTACCGGAGGCATACTCGGTTTTCACCCGCACTTCTCCGGCCTGCAGCGGCGGTTCCTGATATTCGAGCACCTCAACGTGATAGGGACCAACAATGGCCAGTCGCCTGGGCATCTTGTTTCTCCTGATTTATAACAAGACCCTTCGGGTTTTGCAAACCCAAAGGGTCTGTGAGGACAAAATTTCAGCCGTATAAAATCTCGGCTCCGCGTCCTTGCTGGATCAACGGGATAAACGTTTCCAGCTCGGCCTGCACCTGCGGATCGGTCAGGTCGATGGTCTTTTTGCGCTCGGCCGACATATAAGCGGCGGTAAAGAGGCGTGTGATCTCTAACCCGTATTCCCAGGGCAAGAAGCCATCTTGACCTTCCATAAAGCGTTGTGCTGCATCGACGTTTTCGTCCACATAGCCGTACAGGTCGGCTTCATTGTGTTGAACGGCCAGCAAACCGCGCGAGGCCGTTGCTTTTTCCAGCGCCAGTTCGGCGTTGGCGGTCGCCTCGGCCGCCTCGTCGCCGATGAAAATGGTCAACGACGATTGGAGGGTGTTGATTTCAAAGGCATAGCCGGGGCCCATGCCGTCCATAAACAAACGCAGACCTTGCTTTTCAAACATCCACGAGTCGGTAAATTGCGCCTTGACTAATTGGCCGGTTTCGGGATTTTTGAGGGTGACCATACCGGTGGTAAAGTCTTCGGCGGGGGTTTTGGCATAGTCCACGCCGGTCTTGGCCAACAGCTTTTCGCGCCAGCGTGGCAGCCCCCACTTGAGCAGGGCGGTTTCGGCCTGGATGGCGATCGGCTTGAGAAAGTCGATCGGTTTGCCCAGTGGCGTCAGGGCGTACCAGCCGACGGCAATGCTGTGACAGCCCATGTCGGAAAGCACACCGCCCCCCTGACGGGTCGGATCCCAAAACCATCCCTCGTGCGGCCCGCCATGTTCTTCGGCCGAGCGGGTCAGGGCCAGTGGCCCCATCGTCCGTTGTTGGGGTGCAAGTTGCCTGAGCTGTGCCTGCATCGGCTTCATGAAAATCTGGTTTTCAAAATAGGCGGTTTTCAAGCCCGCGCCGCGCACCAACTCGACCAGTCGGCGCGCTTCTTTGACGTTGCGCCCCAACGGCTTTTCGCAGATCACGCCTTTGAGCACAGCACCCTGCTTGACCGCGTCAACGATCTCTTCGACGATGGCCACACGGGCAAAGTTGGGGGCAAAAATGGCCACCGCATCGACATGTTTGCACAATTCGGTGATGTTGGGATAAACCACCCCCTTTCCCAGGCCCATCTTTTGAATGTTCGCCGACAATTCTTCGGCTCCTTTGAGCGCGGTGACGCCATCTACGTCTACGGTACGTACCTGGGTCAACGCGCGGGCGTGAAAGTTGGCCACAAATCCGGCGCCGATCATTCCCAATCGCAATTTGTTCATTTTGTTCTCCTTTCCAAACATGGTCGATCTGTTATGTGCACAACTCGCGACACGTTCCGGCTCAAGCCCCGACTCTGCAGTCAGATTCCGGCTCAAGCCTCAATCCGCAGTCAGGTCTACTGAGTCTGGATTATAGCTTAAGAAAGAAAAAGGTCAAATGTCAGATGCCGGCCGGCATAGCCGGCTGGCTTTTTGACTATTCGCGCCAGTTGTGTTAACATTGGGAGCGACCTCTGCACCGAACTGTGCGTGTATCTATTCATCCCGATTGCAATCGGACTCTTGGGGCGCTCGACGCAGGTCGACCATTGACCGCAGGCCCCAAAGGGCGACTTGAGTCACAGCCTGAATAGTATACAAGTTACCTGTGCGCTTTCTCCTGACAATGGCCGATCGGCCGGATGACACATTGGCTACCTGTTGCGTCGAACCTCGCTGAGGTTTTTAATAAAATCGTATAAAAAGGAAATTTTTTGAAAAGCAAAGGAGCGAAATATGGTCATTGAAGGATCAGATCTGACCGCCAAATTTGACCGCAAGCTCAAGATGGGCATGGTCGGCGGAGGACGCGATGCGTTTATCGGTGCGGTGCATCGCGCAGCAGCCTTGATGGATGGCAATGTCGAGTTGGTCGCCGGGGCGTTGTCATCCAATCCGGAAAAGGCCATTGCCTCCGGACGCGACCTCTACCTGTCGGATGAGCGCAATTACGGCACGTGGCAAGAAATGGTCGAAAAAGAAAGCCGGTTGCCGGTCGGCGAACGCATCGATTTCGTCTCCATCGTCACGCCCAACCACGTCCACTACCCGATCGCCAAAGCCTTTGTTGAGGCCGGAATCAACGTGGTCATTGACAAGCCATTGGTTATGAACTCGACAGAGGCAGAAGACCTGGTCAAAGCGGTGGAAAAATCGGGGGTGACCTTTGCCGTCACCTACACGTATACCGGCTATCCGATGGTCAAGCAAGCCCGTCAGATGGTGCGCGAAGGCAAAATCGGTGAGGTGCGCAAGGTGATCGTCGAGTACCCGCAGGGCTGGTTGATCACGTTGTTGGAAGCAACCGGGCAAAAGCAGGCCGATTGGCGTACCGACCCGGCACGGGCCGGCATCGGTGGGGCCATCGGCGACATCGGCTCGCACGCCGAGAACCTGGTCAGCACAATCACCGGGCTGGAAATTGCCGAACTGTGTGCCGATTTGACCATTTTTATCCCCGGCCGCAAGCTCGATGACGATGCCAATGTCCTGCTCCACTACACCAACGGCGCGCGTGGCATCCTCTTTGCCTCACAAATCTGCACCGGGCAGGAGAACAACCTTAACATCCGCATCTTTGGTTCCGCCGGCGCTCTGGCCTGGATGCAAGAAAACCCCAATTATCTCTACTACACACCTGCCGATCAGCCAACACAGATTCTCTCGCGCGGCAACGGCTATCTGTGTGATGCCGCCAAACGAGCCACCCGCGTCCCCGCCGGCCACCCGGAAGCCTATATCGAGGCCTTTGCCAACCTTTATCGCAACGTCGGTGATGTCATCCGGGCCAAATTGCTCGGCGTTGAACCCGACCCGCTGGCCCTCGATTTTCCGACCGTGTACGACGGCGCGCGTGGTATTCGCTTTATCGAAAAAGTGGTCGAAAGCAGCAAGAGCGACCGCAAATGGACGCCGTTCTCGGCGGCATAGGGATGCCGCTTCTACGGCGGCATAGGGATGCCGCTTCTACGGCGGCATAGGGATGCCGCTTCTACGGCGGCATAGGGATGCCGCTTCTACGGCGGCATAGGGATGCCGCTTCTACGGCGGCATAGGGATGCCGTTTCTACGGCGGCATAGGGATGCCGCTTCTACGGCGGCATAGGGATGCCGCTTCTACGGCGGCATAGGGATGCCGCTTCTACGGTCTATGCGTCGGCGTCAACGTAACCGGCGCATCCCTATGCGCCGGCTTGAAATTCAGAACACCAATTGTAAATCTATCTGGAGGTTACCATGTCACGACCTGTCACGCTGTTCACCGGCCAGTGGGCCGATCTGCCCCTGGAGGTGTTGGCCGAAAAGGCCAAATCTTTTGGTTACGATGGTCTGGAACTGGCATGCTGGGGTGATCACTTTGAAGTGGACAAAGCCGAAGCCGATCCGACCGGTTATGCCGCCGGCCGCAAGGCCATTTTGGGCCAATTCGGCCTCGGTGTATGGGCAATCAGCACCCACCTGGCCGGACAACTCGTCTGCGATGTCAATGATTTTCGTACCGATGCCTTTGCGCCCGCCGAATTGGCCGGTGACGCCGAAGGCAAACGTGCCTGGGCCGTCGAACAGGTCAAACGCGCGGCACGTGGCGCCAAGGCGCTGGGCGTGAGCGTGGTCAACGGCTTTACCGGTTCGAGCATCTGGCATCTGCTCTACGCTTTTCCGCCTTATGATTTCAAGGTCATTGACGAAGGGTTCAAGTATTTTGCCCGTATGTGGGGCCCCATTTTGGATGAATTCAAGAATAACGGCGTTAAATTTGCCCTCGAAGTCCACCCCACCGAAATTGCCTTTGACATCGTCACCGCCCGCCGCGCCCTGGAAGCGATCGACTATCACCCGGCCTTTGGGTTCAATTTCGATCCCAGTCACCTGCTCTGGCAGGGGATCAACCCGGTCAAGTTCATCCGCGCCTTTCCGGAGCGCATTTTCCACGTCCACATGAAAGATGCCGCGGTCACCCTCGACGGCGAAAGCAGCATCCTGGCCTCACACCTGCCCTTTGGCGACCATCGGCGCGGCTGGGATTTCCGATCCCTCGGCCATGGCCAGGTCAATTTCGACGCCATCATCCGTGCTCTCAACGACATCGGCTACAACGGCCCGCTTTCGGTCGAGTGGGAAGATTCGGGCATGGAGCGCGAGTTCGGAGCCAAAGAGGCCTGCGCCTTTGTCCGCAAGGTCGATTTCGCCCCCTCAACCGTTGCCTTTGACGCCGCTTTTGACAAATAAATCAACGGTAGAGGCAACCCGGTCGGGCAAGGATGATTTCCGCACCGCCTGAAAGGGTTGCCGCAGGTGGGCGACGGCAATGCCGTCGCCCACCCGATTTTGAAAACTCAATCTTGCCCCTTTTTGTTTTTTCTTTCCGGTTTGGGTATAATAATATAATATCAGGTCAATGCTTACTCAAGGATGGTACAAGGAGAACTTATGCCCGACCGCAAAGATAAATACACCACCATCAGCATTCCCCGCGAACTGTACGACCGCGTGGCCGAACTGATCGCCGACACCGGCTTTCGTAGCCCAACCGAATACATCGTCTACCTGGTTCGCCAGGCGGTGATCGCCATCGAAGCCGACCACAATCTGATCTATTCGCTGCCCTATCAGGTTCGCACACCCGACCATGAAGCATAAAAACCGCGTGTTGATCATCGGCGCAGACGGAGCCGATCCGCACCTTGTCGCCCGGCTGATGGCGCAGGGCCGCTTGCCCCATCTGGCCGATCTGTGCGCGCGCGGCCGGTGGGGAACCTTGCAAACCACCTTCCCACCGGTTTCGCCTGTTGCCTGGATGACCGTTTTGACCGGCGTACAACCGTCTGCGCATGGCATTCTGGATTTCGTCACCAAAGCCGACAACAGTTACCTGCCGACGATCGGCCTGTTCAATGTACAGGGGGGCCTTGATGAACTGCCCCGCTACAGCAGTCGCCGCACGGCGCCGACGCTGGCCGAACGGCTGAGCGAGGCCGGCCGGCGGGCCTACATCCTCAAGGTGCCGGCCACTTTTCCCCCCATGCCGGTCAACGGCGGTGTCCTGGCCGGCTTTGGCATGCCCGATTTAGTCGGCTCTTTTGGCGTCTCAGCCTGGTACACCACCGACCCGGCAGGCAAAAAAGCGTCTGCACCCGACGGCGCAGAACTGATCTACCCCCTGGAACCGGTTGGCAGCGACGTATGGCACGGACAGATCGCCGGCCCGGCCGGAACAAAACAAGGCTTTACCCTTTATCGCCGTGAGGCGGGAATGGCCTTGGCATTCGACACCGGTCATGCTCTGGCCGATGTATGGCTGACCGTCGGCGAATGGAGCCCGTGGCTACGCCTGACTTTTGACGTGCCCAAGGTGGGTAACGTGCCCGGCCTTTGCCGCTTCAAACTCGTTTCGTCGGGACCGACGGTTGAACTGTACCGCACCGCCGTGCAGTGCGCGCCCGATCATCCCCTTTTTCCGCTGAGCGAGCCGACCGAATTGGGTGCTCAGGTGCAAGAATGGCTCGGCCCCTTTGCGACGCTCGGCATGCCCTCCGACCTCGACGGAGTGCGGCGGGGGGTAGTTGATGCCGACACCTTTTTGGAGGATGCCTGGGCTAATTGGACACAACAAGTCGAAATGACGCTGCACCTGATCGACAACGTCCAATGGGATCTGATCTTTACCCATTTGTTTGTCCTCGACAACGTGCAACACCTCTTCTGGCACGCCCAAGACACTGTCCACCCGGCACACACAATCGAGGCAGCACAACGATACGGAAACGAAATTGAAAAAGCTTATCGATGGCTAGATGAGAAGATCGGACAAATGGTGGATGCGGCGGGGCCGGATACGACGGTGCTGGTGGTCAGCGATCACGGCGGCTTGCCGATTTACCGCCTGGTTTACCTCAACGCATGGCTGCGGGCACATGGCTACCTTCAGCCGCGCGAGGTCGATCAGACGGGCCATGCGCTTCGACTCGACTGGGACAAAACGCAGGCCGCGATGTTCGGCACCGGCAGCATCTGGCTCAATCTGCGCGGACGTGAGCCGCGTGGCGTGGTCGACGCCCAAGATTACGAGCCTTTGCGGCGCGAAATCGGCCAAAAACTGCTCGCCTGGCGCGACCCCGACACCGGACAGCCGGTGATCAAGCGCGTGTTGAACGGAGAACAGGTCTTGGGCCGGCGAGCACAACAACGCGGCCCTGACCTGCTGGTGGCTTTTTATCCTGGCTATGGCCTGGGACGCGGTGAAGGGTTGGGACGGGTGATGAGTGGCCACACAATGATCGTTGACAATCGCACTCCCTGGACAGGCGGACACGAAGGGCCGTATCTGCCCTCGGATGTGGCCGGGCTGGGCATTTTGTGTGGCCCCTACGTCAGTACCGGCTCCTGGCCCGACGGCGCTGCGCTGCTCGACATTGCACCGACGGTATTGGCTTTGCTGGGCATCGCCGGTGGGGCTGCCATGGAAGGAAAATCGCTGATCTAAAGATTCAAAACGCATCGAATATCTACCTCGTGCCGATAAAGGATCATCGGCACGAGGTGGCTTGCTGCATACCCCAGCTCACAACACATCACTGCGGCAGACAATGATCCCCGTCCCGCCGACGCCGATATGAATGCCCAGCGCCGGGCCGATCTCGGCAAAGAAAAAGCGGGCATTGGGGTAACGGGCCTGCAATTCGGCCAGCAAGGCCTGCCCCCGTTCGGGCGAACGCGAATGCATCACCGCAATCCACGGACGCGGATCGTCGCCCAAAAAAGCATAGGTCAGCTCGAGCATTTGCGCTTGTGCCTTGCGCGTGGTGCGAATCTGGGCTACCGGCTCGACAAACCCGTGACTGAATGAGAGCAACGGCTTGATCTTGAGCAAAGTGCCCGCCCACGCCTTGGCTGCGCTGATCCGTCCGCCGCGACGCAGGTTCTCCAGCGTGTCCGGCACCAACAAAACCTGCAAGCCATCCTGCATCCGTTCAATCGCCTGGACGATCTCGGCCCGCGCATATCCCTGTTCGACCAGTTCGGCTGCGCGCAAGACCTGAAACCCCAACCCCATCGCCGTCGAGCGGCTGTCGACCACCGAAATGGGCGCACCGGGAAATTGTTCGAGGAGCGAACGGGCCATATCCACCGTCGCACTGATCTTGCTCGACAGCAGCAGGGTGATGATCTCATGGCCATCGGCCAATAGCCGTTGCCATATCTCCCCAAGCGCTTCCCGGCTCGGCTGAGCGGTGGTTGGAAAAACCTCACCGGTGCTCAGCATTGCCCAAAAGGTTTCCGCATCGATGTCGACCCCCTCCTGATACACCTTTTGGCCAAACAAAAGCTGGATCGGCACAACGTGAATGTCATAACGGGCAATCAGCTCCGGTGACAAATGATGGGTTGAATCGACAACGATTTTGATCATTTAGCCCGCTCCAAATTGGCAAAACCGGCCGCCAGCGTTTTGGTTCCTCGCCCCTTAAAGGCCACGGTCACATCCCAGTCGCTGCCTCGTGGCTCGACGGCGATCACCACCCCTTCACCAAAAGCGCGGTGCTTTACCTGCTCGCCAACCCGGAACGGCGCGCCGCCATCGCCCACCGTGCTTGTTCGCTCGCGTGCTTGCCCCACGCGCTCATCGCCCAATCCCAACCGCCCTGTGCGCACACCCTCGTGTCGGACAGTGCCGTTGAGGTCCGGATCGACCTTGAGTTTTTCAGGAATATCGTCAAGATATCGTGATGCATCGCTGATTTCGCTCTCACCCCACAGCGTGCGGCGAAAGGTGTGCAGCAAATACAGGCGATCTTGGGCGCGCGTCACGCCGACATAAAAAAGGCGACGTTCTTCCTCCATCGCATCTGGATCGTCAAAAGAACGGCTGTGTGGAATCAACTTTTCGTTGACGCCGACGATGAACACCACTCTAAACTCCAGCCCTTTGGCTGCGTGCAGGGTGAGCAGGGTCGGCGCGTTCGACTCGTCGAGGTTGTCCACGTCGGAAACCAGCGAGACCTCTTCCAAAAAGGTGCTCAGGCTCTGCCCGGCTTCGAGTTCGGAATATTGTGCCGCCACGGTGCGCAATTCGAGCACGTTCTCCCAGCGATCCTCACCTTCATCGCTCCCGTCGCGCAAATAGCGCTCATACCCCACATCCTGGATCACCTGATCGATCAAGTCCAGCGCCGTTGAGCGGTCGCGCAGTGACACCCAGTTGTTCCAGAGCAAAAAAAACTTGAGCAGCGCGCTCCGTCCGGCACTGCCAACAGGCGACGGTGCACCGTCGCTCAGCAGATCGAGTGCCTCATAGACGGTAACCCCTTTGGCCGTCGCCCACATGCTCAGATCGGCCAATGTCTTGGCCCCGATCTTGCGCGCCGGCACGTTGATCACCCGTCCCAGGTTGACCGTATCGGCGGGGTTGTGGATAATGCGCAAATAAGCCAGCAAATCCTTGATTTCGCGGCGGGCATAAAAGCGCGTTGCGCCGACCAGCTTGTAGGGCATACCGGCAGCGACAAAGGCCTCTTCCAGCGCGCGCGACTGAGCATTGGTGCGATACATCACCGCGCAATCGCCCGGTGCAATCCCTTGTTGTGTCAGTTGTCGGATGCGTTCGACCACCCATTGCGCCTCTTCACCCTCATCATAAGCCTGGTGGACAAAGATCGGCGTGCCCCGCTCGCGCTTGGTGAACAGCTTTTTGGGTGTACGTTGAGTGTTGTGGGCGATCACGGCGTTGGCAACATCGAGGATATTTTGCGTTGAACGATAGTTTTCTTCGAGCAAAATCTTGCGCGCGTTGCGATAATCGCGTTGAAAGCGCAACACATTTCTAAAGTCGGCGCCGCGAAACAGGTAAATCGACTGGTCTTCATCGCCCACTACAAACAGGTTGCCGGTGCCACCGGAAAACTGACGCACCATTTCGTATTGAACAGCATTGGTGTCTTGAAATTCATCGACCAGCACATAGCGGTAGCGGTGTCGGTATTTCTCCAACAGGTCGGGATGACGCCGAAAGGCCAACACCACTTCGAGTAGTAAATCATCAAAATCAAAGGCATTGCTTTCCTTGAGCAGCGTCTGGTAGCGAGCATATATTCGCCGGGCGATTTCTTCCTGATACGAACGCGCATTCCAATCTTCCGGCGTGAGCATTTCGGTTTTGGCGCGCGAGATCAGATTGAGCATGGCCGGCGGGCGAAAACGGGTTTCGTCAAGGTTGAGTTCTTTGATCACCCGGCGCACCAGCGTTTGTTGATCGGTATCGTCATAAATCACAAAATTGGGGTCCAAGCCCAACATTGCCGCCTCACGGCGTAACAACCGCACACAAATGGCGTGAAAGGTGCCGATGGTCAATTGGGTCAGATCAATATGGCCGATCAGTTTGGCCAGCCGTCCTTTCATCTCATGGGCAGCCTTGTTGGTAAAGGTCACCGCCATGATCTGCCATGGACGCACCCCCTTATCGTGGATCAAATAAGCCACCCGGTGGGTAAGGACGCGCGTTTTGCCCGACCCCGGCCCGGCCAGCACCAGCACCGGTCCTTCTGTGGTCGTCACGGCAAGCTGTTGAGCAGGATTCAAGCCTTCCAAAATCATAATAATGATAACCTTTGAAAAAATAATTTTAATATGGATAAGATATGGTGCTATTCAGCCCGATTGAAATCGGCCTTTTTGGGCGCCCTGCGCCGGGCGTCGGCCTGCGCCGACGCGATAATTCGAATAACCGCCTTGTAAAAAAATCCGTGTCAATCCGCTGCACCCGTGTCAATCCGTGTCCCATTTGTACCTGTTCAGCCCGATTGAAATCGGCCTTTTGGGGCGTCCTGCGCCGGGCGTCGGCCTGCGCCGACGCGACAACTCGAGTTACTGCCTTAAAAAACGTGTCAATCCGTTGCGTCCGTGTCAATCCGTGTCCCATTTGTACCTGTTCAGCCCGATTGAAATCGGCCTTTTTGGGCGCCCTGCGCCGGGCGTCGGCCTGCGCCGACGCGATAATTAGAATCACCGCCTTGTAAAAAAATCCGTGTCAATCCGCTGCACCCGTGTCAATCCGTGTCCCATTTGTACCTGTTCAGCCCGATTGAAATCGGCCTTTTTGGGCGCCCTGCGCCGGGCGTCGGCCTGCGCCGATGCGACAACTCGAGTTACTGCCTTAAAAAAACGTGTCAATCCGTTGCGTCCGTGCCAATCCGTGTCCCATTGGCAGTCAGTTACGCATCCGGCACCAGTTGATCCAATCGTTCCAGCACAAAATCCGGGCGGATCGTGCTGCGAGCCAGTTTTTCCGGCGTTGTCGCCCCGGTAAGTGTCAACGCCGTGGCCATGCCGGCGGCCTTGCCCATCGGCACATCTGTCTCCAGCCGGTCGCCGACCATGATGCATTCACAGGCGGGCAGGCCGAGCACGTCGAGCGCAGTCTGAGCCATGATCAAAGAGGGTTTGCCCAGCACTTGCTCAACCCGGTGATCGGTGCACGCTTCAATGGCGGCGATAATGCATGCTGCATCCGGCTCACCGCCGCCGGGCACCGGACAATAAGGATCGGCGTTGGTGGCGATAAAGCGTGCCCCGGCCCGGATCGCATCAAAAGCGATTTGCAGCTTGCGATAGACAAAAGTACGGTCAAAACTGGCAATCACCACATCGATCTCGCCCGGCGTTTCGGAAAGCTCAAAACCGGCGGCGGTCAACTCGTCCAACAAAGGTTGCTCGCCGATCGGAAAAAGCCGTGCATTGGGCATCATCTTGCGCAGATAATTGACGGTCACATACGACGAATTGATCACATGGTCAACCGGCGTGGGCAGGCCCAGGCGGGTCAACTTGTCGGCATAAACCCGGCGTGGATCGGTCGGCTTGTTGGAGACAAAAACCATTCGGCAACCTGCTGCACGCAACGTTTCGATGGTTTCGCGCACACCGGGCAGCAGCGCCTCACCGAGATACACCGTACCGTCGAGATCGAACACGTAACCGGCATAAAGTCTGGTCGGGCGGGCAAAGGACATCGGCTACCCCGTCAATTGCTGTACCCACAGCATAACATAAATGAGTAAAACGGCGATACTATTTGTACATATGTGAATCAGAATGGGCAGCCACAGCGACCGGC
>Ga0209101_1000159_pt1 | contig 57780 bp, 53 predicted proteins | sample ConPoolayeCmetaG_FD_185481 | JGI IMG/M metagenome (GOLD analysis project Ga0209101, IMG submission 185481) | Hot spring microbial mat communities from California, USA to study Microbial Dark Matter (Phase II) - Cone Pool mat layer C metaG... ... | reverse complement strand
TCCTATGCGTTGGCGTTGGCGGCATTGGATGCCGCCCTACGGCGCGTTGGCGGCATTGGATGCCGCCCTACGGATGCGTCGGCGTTGGCGGCATTGGGATGCCGCCCTACGGTGCGCTGGCGGCATTGGGATGCCGCCCTACGGATGCGTCGGCGTTGGCGGCATTGGGATGCCGCCCTACGGCGCGTTGGCGTTGGCGGCATTGGATGCCGCCCTACGGCGCGTTGGCGTTGGCGGCATTGGATGCCGCCCTACGGTGCGCTGGCGGCATTGGGATGCCGCCCTACGGTGCGTTGGCGGCATTGGGATGCTGCCCTACGGATGCGTCGGCGTTGGCGGCATTGGATGCCGCCCTACGGCGCGCTGGCGGCATTGGGATGCCGCCCTACGGATGCGTCGGCTAGTCGCTGGCCCAGCGCCACAGTGGGCTGAATTGGGCCAGTTTGGTGAGTTCGGAATTCGCGTCAACGTCTTCGTATGCGGCGATCAGCCATTCCAGCAACAATCCCTGGAGTTCATCACGGCATTCTTCAATGGTTTCACCAACAGCCCAGACGCCTGGGCAGAGGAATATGTCGGCGTAATAGTTGCCGTCTTCCAGCTCGATGTAGCGGGCTTTGGTCATTGCGCTGAGGAGGTATTCGGCAATGATGTAAGCGGTGCTCAAATCGTCCATTCAGTTATTTCTCTTTCCGGATGTGGGCGGTAGACCGACCATTGCCGGCAGATCGACCGCATAGTAATCGGGGGCAGTGGATTCTTTTTTCGGTTTGTGGATCACCGACACGCGCACCCGTTTGCTTTCTGTCTTGTTCCCTGCGGCATCATAGGCCACAACATGAATCTGATGGGTCTCGGTATAGCCGCCGCTGTCTTGGATGATCATCATTCCGCCGTCGAACCATTTGATCAACCGGTCGCGTTGCGGATCGTACAGCACCTGGGAGGCGATGTAGGTCTCGGTGGTGGTGATTCCGTTCGTGTCGGTGACCACGCGCGTGTCATACACCGTGTTGGAGGCCAGGAAATAGCGCTGAGAAACGGTGCCGTCGGTGTCGGTGAAGGGGATGGTGATGCCGACGGCTTCGGAGCCGGGCCGGATCTGGGTGTCCGACATGACAATAGTCCATGCTTTGTTGTAGGGAGGTACTGTCGAGATAGCGTGCAGTTTGTTGTCGACGAAAAACTCGACCCGGTCGAGCGAGATGTTGTCTTTGACGGTAGCCTGGATGTTGATCTGTTCGTCTTGTTCTTTGATGAACACATCGCCGTTTTGCGGATGGTTGAGTTCCATCACCGGCGGCTTGTTGTCTACCGTGACCTGGATCACGTCTTGGCGTACCGAGTCGTCATGTCCGACAACGGTCAATCGCAGGGTATACAGGCCGTCCAATTCGCCGGCTTCCCAGTATTCCATCAATCCGCCGTTGACTTCGTAAGGGTGATCTGGGCCGATTTGCAGCCATTCTTGTGGGGCGATGCCTTTGCCGACTTCGAGTTTCCAGAATCGGACGTTGTTGCGTGCGTTGCCTTTGATCTCGACCAGCCCGCTGACGTAGCCAAAGATCTGCGGTGTAATGATGGCAACATCTTCGCCTTCGCGGGTGTTGGTGTAATCATCGAACTCGGTTGGGGGCTGAGGAATTTTGGCCTCGCGGACCCAGTCATCGGCTTCGGGGGGGAGCACCATGTACACCTGGCGCTTGACCAGCTCGGGGGGGGTGTTGGGCGTGGCCAGTTTGCCCGTCTGGATGTTGATCTCGTAGGCGCGGTGAACGTTGCACGTGGCGACCGGTTCGGTGCCGGCGATGAAAATCTCTTTGACTGCGCCGGGGCAATCGGGGCCGGGGAGCAGGCCGGACACCGGGCAAACGTACTTTTCGACGATTCCTTCGGGACGCTCCCATGTTTCGACCGGCAGGTTGCGATGGGCAAAGCCCATTACGTCATTCCAAACGTAGGCAGCCCCCAGCGCGCCGGCGACCTGTTTCATCGGGTGATTGTCGGTGTTGCCCATCCATACGGCGGTGACAACCTGGGGTGTGTAGCCGACCGTCCAACTGTCGTGCCATTGGTCGGTGGTGCCGGTTTTGGCCGCTACCGGGCGGTCGGTCAGTGTGAGTGGGTTGTTGACGCCGAAAACCCAGCTCCGGGCGTTGTTGTCGGAGAGGATGTCGTTGAGCAGGTAAACCAGCTTGGGATCGACAATCTGGCGCGATTCGGGTTGTTCATAAGCCCAGATGATCTCCCCCTGACGGTTTTCGACCCGCAAGATCGACACCGGGTCAAGTTCGCGAAAGCCCATTTCGCGGCGATTTTCGGGCACCGGAATGCCGTACATGGTGCCCATGTTGGCAAAGACGCCAAATGCGTAGGCCATATCGATCAATTTGACTTCACCGCCACCCAGGGTCAGGGCCAGGCCGTAATAGTCGAGGTCTTTGCGCAGGGTGGTGATGCCCAGGGCGTGTGCGGTTTTGATCACGTTGCCCACGCCGACCATCTTCATCAATTTGACGGCCGGGATGTTGTAGGAGCGGGCCAGGGCGCTGCGCAGCCGTTGCGGGCCGTGATAGGGCCGGTTGCCATCGCGGTCGGGATAGTTTTCCGGGCACCAGGAGGGATCGTTGGGATTGGGGCATGTGCGCACGTCGAGGATCATCGTTGCCGGTGTATAGCCCTGTGCAAAAGCGGTCAAGTAGGTAAAGGGCTTGAATGACGAGCCGGGTTGGCGTTCGGCCAGGGCGACGTTGACCTGCCCGTCGATTTCTTTGTTCCAATAGTCGATGCTGCCGACCATCGCCAGGATTTCGCCGGTGCGCGGTCGGATGCTGACCACGGCCGCGTTGTTGACGTCCATATTTCGTTCGGTCAACTCGCGCACCCGTTTGCGGGCGGCCTCTTCGGCGGCAAATTGCAGTTCGAGGTCAACGGTGGTGATCACTTTGAGTCCACCGCGGGCAATCCTTTCGGCGCCGATGATGTTTTCCAGTTGGCGGGCGGCATAGAGGGCAAAGTGTGGGGCAATGACGTTGAAGCGTTCGGCGATGCCGCGTTGTTTGACCACAATCGGCTCGGCTTTGGCTGCTTCGGCCTGCTCGGGGGTGATATAGCCGGTGGCCACCATAGCATCGAGGGCCAACTCTTGACGCCGTTTGGCCCATTCGGGGTTGTCGATCGGATTGAGGGCCGGATATTGCGGGATGGGGGCGAGCATAGCGACTTCGGCCAGGGTGAGTTGATTTACCGATTTGCCAAAGTAAACTTGGGCCGCCGATTCGATGCCGTAGGCAAAGTTGCCATAGTGGTTCAGGTTGAGGTACCACTCCAGAATTTGATCTTTGCTGAATTTGCGGGTCAGTTCGAGGGCCAGAATCACTTCTTTGATCTTGCGCGAATACGATTTTTCGTAGCGTTCCTCTTCGGGGATGAGCACATTTTTGACCAGTTGTTGGGTGAGTGAGCTTCCGCCCTGGACTTCGCGTCCGCGCAGGTTGCTGACAAAGGCACGGCCCAGGCCACGAATGTTGATGCCGGGGTTGGTATAAAAGTTGCGGTCTTCGTTTGAAATGGTTGCCCATTTGACCGCTTCTGGAATCTGGTCAATGCTCAGCCAGATACGGTCGCCAAGCGGGCTGACCATCTCGTAAATCAACGTCTGCCCGGTGCGATCGTAAAACTGGATGGTTTCAAAGGTTTCTTCAACCACTTGAATTTCTTTGGCGCTGGGCAGGTCTTTGGTGTAATAGGCCCATACGCCGGCAGCCATACCCATACCGGACAAGAGCACGATCAGGATCGCTCCCAACATAACGCCAACTGTGCTGCCCAGGCTGCGTATGGCGACACGCGGGCCAACGGCGCGTCGCCGTGCGCGCTCACGCCGTCGTCTTTGAATGAATATAATTTTACTTTTGTTCATTTTATCTTATCTCGACTTGCAAGGATGTTTTCTGAGCCGGTTATTTGTCTGGTCAGATTCGGATATCGGCAAATAGTTATAGCAGAAAAAGATGGAACACGCAAGTAGGGACAGGCTTTGGTGCATTTCAACTTGGGGGCAAGCTCGTTGTGGCCGGTCTCCAGACCGCGCCACTCTGCAGGATCAGGCGATGCGCAGGCACGGTCTGGAGACCGGCCTGCGCCATCACCGGGACGCCGGTTTGACAAGTCGCCCCCATTCTGAAATAACCCCAGGCTTTGCGCCTGCCCACAAGGGCGACCACAAGGGATGTTCCTACCGACCCAACATGGCCTGCAAAAGGGCGACTGCACCGGCTTTGTCGAGGGGTTCATTGTTGTTGCCACACTTGGGGCTGTGGATGCACGATGGACACCCCGTTTCGCATGGGCAATGGGCAATCAATTCGGCCGTAGCCTGCCACCATTGTTCGAGCACTTGAAAGCCACGCTCGGCCAGTCCGATGCCGCCGGGATAGGCGTCATACACGCAAACCAGCGGGCTTTCGGTATCAACGTGACGCACGGCAGACACGCCACCGAGGTCAAAGCGATCGCACATAGCCAACAGGGGCAACATGGCGATACAGCCGTGCTCAACAGCGTGCAGTGCGCCGGCGAAATCGCCGTCCCGACGGGCCAGTTGGCGTCCCCAATCGACGGGAATATCCCACCATACGGCAGTGGTTTCAAAGGTCTGCGGCGGCAGGTCAAGTGGTTCCTGGCTCAATACCTCTTCGCTGAACTGCTTTTTGCGTGCATAGCCGATCACCTGCGAGGTGACACGCACCTGGCCGAAAAAGACGGTATTGGTCGGCATCACGCGGTGGGTAAAAGAACGGACGATATGGATTTCGTTTATTTCACGTGCTTGCGTATAATAGCCCGGTTCGGCTTCTTGGAGCAGTGCCACCCCGCTGCCTAAATCGAGGTCGGTGACCAGATAGCTGTTGCCCTGATGCAAGTAGACTGCTCCCCGGTGGACGCGAAAGGGGGCGGTTGTGGCGTCGATCTCTTCCAGCACCTGCCCTTGGCGATTGACATCGATCAACCGCACTCGGCCGCCGCTTGCCGAACGCAGTCCCACATACTGGGCCGGGTATTGTTTGCCGACGTAAAACCAGCGATCCGGCTGTCCGACGCGGCCGCGATAATCCAGCGTGCCGCGTTCTTCTAATTGAACCATGGCTTCGACGTAATGTCCACCAAACAGAGCTTCATCCTCCACCGTCAACGGCGATTCGTAAGCGGCGCAAGGCAGATGTTGGAGCAACACGTAGAGATTGCCGGGGTCACAACGTGCGGCTTCGTGGGGTCGCGCCAAGAGGTCGGCCGGGTGGCGCAACAGGTATTGATCGAGCGGGTCGTCGAGGCCGATCAACACGGTCAATGCGTCTGATTGGCCGCGTCCGGCGCGTCCGGCCTGTTGCCACATGCTGGCAATGGTGCCCGGATAGCCGACCAGCACGGTGGCATCCAAATGGCCGACATCGATGCCCAATTCGAGCGCCGAAGTGGTGGTGAGACCGATCAATTCGCCGCTAAAGAGGGCCTGTTCAAGTGCGCGCCGGTCTTCGGGGGTATACCCGGCACGGTAAGCCGCGATGGCCTTGACTAGTTCAGGATTGCTCCGTTCGAGAATGTGGCGGGCATAGGTGAGGATCAACTCGGCGCTGCGCCGCGAACGGGTAAAAGTCAGGTTGCGGATGCCGCCTTGCACCAACGCGGCAAAGAGGTTGGCGGCCTCACCGTTGGCGCTGCGACGGATGCCGTGTGCCCGGTCTTCCAACGGTGGGTTCCAGAGCACAAAGGTGCGTGCGCCTTGCGGCGCACCGTCCTCATCGATCACAGTCGGTCGGAGGCCGGTTAACCTTTCAAAGTGCTCTGCGGGGTTGGCGATCGTGGCCGAACAGGCGATGAATTGTGGTTCATTGCCGTACAAGCGACAGACGCGACGCAGTCGGCGCAATACACAGCCAACCTGCGAGCCGAATACCCCCCGGTAAACATGCGCTTCGTCGATGACCACATAGCGCAAATGACGAAAGAAATCGCGCCACAGGTGATGGTTGGGCAAGATGCCGACATGCAGCATATCGGGGTTGGTGAGCAAAATGGCCGCATGCCGACGGATTTCGCCTCGTGCGGTCTGTGGCGTATCGCCATCATAGACGCCCACGCGCACACTGCGCAAGTTGCCACCCAAAAGCTCATTTAGTGCTCTGAGTTGGTCTTGGGCCAGCGCTTTGGTCGGAAAAAGATACAATGCACGTGCGTGGGGGTCGAGCAAACAGCTCTCGATCACCGGCACGTTGTAAACCAGTGTTTTGCCGCTGGCCGTAGCTGTGGCAACGATGGTGTGTTTACCCCCTCGTATGGCGTTGATCGCCTCGGCCTGGTGGCTGTAGAAACGGTCAACACCGGCTTGTTTGAGTGCCTGTTCCAAGGCGCGTGGCAGCCTTTGGTTCAGTTGTCCATATCTGGCATAGCGCGGTGGCAATCGCTCGACATGCACAATCTGATTTTCGTAGAACCGGCGTTGTACAATCTGTTGAAGCCATTGTTGGACGTTCATGTTCATTCTCTTGACGGCGATTGCCGACGCATAGGGGTGCGTCGGCGTAGAAGAAAGATATTTTAACATACTTGACAATTATGTACAATTTTCATTCGTGCCGTAAAAGCCGACGCATAGGGATGTGCCGACACCGTAGGGCGGCATCCCTATGCCGCCAACGCCGACGCATAGGGATGCGCCGACACCGTAGACACCGTAGGGCGGCATCCCTATGCCGCCAACGCCGACGTATAGGGATGCGCCGACACCGTAGACACCGTAGTTGGCGGCATCCCTATGCCGCCAACGCCGACGTATAGGGATGCGCCGACACCGTAGACACCGTAGTTGGCGGCATCCCTATGCCGCCAACGCCGACGTATAAGGATGCGCCGACACCGTAGACACCGTAGGGCGGCATCCCTATGCCGCCAACGCCGACGCATAAGGATGCGCCGACACCGTAGACACCGTAGGGCGACATCCCTATGCCGCCAACGCCGACGTATAAGGATGCGCCGACACCGTAGACACCGTAGTTGGCGGCATCCCTATGCCGCCAACGCCGACGCATAGGGATGCGCCGACACCGTAGACACCGTAGGGCGGCATCCCTATGCCGCCAACGCCGACGCATAGGGATACGTTGTTGATGCATTGGTTTGACAATCGGCGGTTTTGGAATATGATGGAATAAGCGCCGGGATGTAACCAATGCCTTTTTGCTTAGGGCCTGCCCGAAGAGCCGTTGGACGGTATATTGGGATGCGCCGATTACGAGTTTGTATTTGGTCAGTGGAAACCGGGGGATTCGCAGCGACCGAACCGTGTTTTGAATCGGCGTTGAGCCTCACCACAGGTCAATGCGCATTACATACGATAGATTTGATCGTTGGGTGATTTTTTCAGGTTAGAACAAGGAGTAAGCAAAATGGCTTCAGAATTAACCACACCACAGCAGCGAACCTTCAGAGGACTGCGTCGCTTTAACCTGATTATGGGCTTTTTGCACCTGCTTCAGGGCATCTTTATGTGGGCGGTCAGCAATGACAAGACCTACCCCCTGTTCACCAATTATCTCACTTTTGATCGGAGCACCTTTACGCTCAAGCCGAATCCGCAACTGCTTTACGAATTGCGTTTTGGGCCGGCGGTGGCGCTCTTTTTGCTCATCTCGGCAGTGGCCCACTTTTATCTTTCTACCGTTGGCTACAAAGGCTACGTTGAGAACTTGAAAAAGGGCATGAACCCCATTCGTTTCTACGAATATGCCCTCAGTTCCTCGGTGATGGTGGTTCTGATCGGTATGTTGGTCGGCATTTGGGATCTGGGAACGCTGATCGTAATGTTTGGTATTAACGCGATGATGAACCTGTTCGGCATCATGATGGAGGTTCACAACCAGACGACGGCACGTACGAACTGGCGGGCTTTTATCTACGGCTGCCTGGCCGGCATCGTTCCCTGGATCGTGATTTTTTTGTATTTCAATGGGGCGGTCAGCTCCGGAGACGCCAAGCCACCGGCCTTTGTCTATGCCATTGTGCCCACGCTCTTTGTCATGTTCAACATTTTCGCCATCAACATGGTGCTGCAGTACAAAAAGGTAGGCCCCTGGCGCGATTATCTCTTTGGTGAACGGGTGTATATCATTCTGAGCCTGGTGGCCAAGACCGTGCTGGCCTGGCTGATCTGGTTCGGCACGCTGGCTCCGGTGTAAAAGTTGGCTCCTAACAGCCTGCAGCTCTTGTCAGCTCCCATTCATCCGGTCGCTGCGATCCCCGTCTTGGCAGGGCAACTGAGCCATAAACAATTGGGTGGCTGGTGTCCAGAAAAAAAGTGATTTTTGCAGAAAATAGGGTTAATTATAATGTGATGTAAGATTTTATGAAAATCAACGTTAATCTAAAGCAACCCGGACAACCGATCACCCCCTATTGGCGCGTGTGTGTCGGCGGTGGGCGGGTGGCCGAAGCCCTGCGTGCCGATTTCCAAAAGCACCTGGAACTGGTGCAGCGCGAGATGCCCTTTCAGTACATCCGCATGCACGGCCTGTTCCACGAAGATATGATGGTCTACCGTGAAGAAAACGGCCGACCGATCGTCAACTGGCAATATGTGGACCTGGTGTACGATCACTGGCTTTCCATTGGCATCCGGCCTTTTGTGGAATTGAGCTTTATGCCCTACGACCTGGCCAGCGGTGAGGAGACCGTCTTTTGGTGGAAAGGCAACATCACCCCGCCAAAAGATTGGGAACGCTGGGAATGGTTCATCGAACAGTTCATCCGCCACGTCATCGAACGCTACGGGCTGGACGAAGTGCGGCGCTGGTATTTCGAGGTGTGGAACGAACCGAGTCTGGATGTTTTCTGGAAAGACGCGGATTTCGACGCCTACATGGAACTCTATGCGCGCACCGCACGCACGATCAAGCGCGTGGACCCGCACCTGCGGGTCGGCGGGCCGGCCAGCCACGGCTTTGGCGACGCCGTGGGCGAGCCGCCGTGGGGGAAGGAATTTCTGGCCGCCTGCGCCGAACGCCAACTGCCGCTCGACTTTTTCTCCACACACCCCTACCCAACCCATCACCCGGTTGACCTGGAAGGCCACGGCTATATGACCTGGGACGGTCCCGACCGTCTGTTGATGGATGCGCGTGGTTGCGATCGGCTTTTACGCGCGTCGGCTTATCCCAACATCGAGCGCCATTACACCGAATGGAGTTCCAGCCCCAGCCCGCGCGACCCCGTGCACGACACCGCTTTCGAGGCCGCCTTTATCGTGGATAACAACTGGCGGGCGCGCGGCCTGATGGATTCGCTGTCGTTTTGGGTGGTCAGCGACATTTTCGAGGAGTGTCGGGTGGGGGATACGCCCTTTCACGGCGGTTTTGGATTGGTCAACGTCCAGGGCCTGAAAAAGCCCGCGTATCACGGGTACTGGTTTCTGTCGCGCCTGGGCGACGAAGCGCTGGCCGAAGGGGATGGATATGCGGTCACCCGCCGCCGCGATGGCACGCTGGCCGTGCTGCTGTGGAATTACTGCCACTATCGCGCCGACGCCAACGACAGCCGCCTGATGGCCGCCGCAAAGCCGGGCGAAATCTACGGCCTGTTCGATGTGCGGCCCCCGCGCGAGTTCACCCTGAATCTGGAAGGTGTGGGCACTGCTGTCCGCGTGCAGACGACGTGTTTCGATCGGGAGCATGGCAGCGTGTACGATGCCTGGGTAGCGATGGGCGCGCCGCAACACATCCTCCCCGCCGACCTGGAGGTCTTGCGTCGCCGTATGGAATTGGACGTTGCCGTACAGCGTGTTGCTACGCCGTCGGGCAGGCTCGAATGGCCCGTTGTGGTTCAGCCCTTTGGGGTGATCTTGATCGAGATCCGCTCCGAATAAAATGCCGGACTCTGGCAAATTCTATATCCTGTAGTGAAATTGAGGCTCTAGCCGGATTTGAGCCATCAGAGATAAACCGGCTGAAGCCGCAACTCTTGAAATCGGCGAAAATGCAAGTTGGTAAAAACGGTGGTTCCCGACAAAATAAAGCAAGGTAAAACTATGTTCTCTCACTGGACGCAAGATGAATTGTCGATCAATGGTGTACAGCTGTATTACTATCGCACCGGCCATGGCGATAAACGCCCCTGGTCTTGATTCACGGCTTTTCGGACAACGGCCTGTGCTGTACCCCTGTCGCGCGCGCTCTCGAAGTCGACTATGACGTGATCATGCCGGATATGCGCGGCCATGGCCTTTCGGCGCGGGTGCAGCCGGGTGAAAGCGTGGACATGGCCGCCGATGTCGCCGAACTCATCCGCACTTTGGGATTGAATGGCTAAATGGGTCAAAAGCCTGGGCACTCGGACGTTGGAGGAATTGCTGGCGCAGTATCGCCAGGATCATCCCACCTGGCCCGAAGAACTGCTGCAGCCGATGTGTGAGTCCAAAAAGCAGCTCGACCCTACGACCCTGGATGTGGTGAGCGCCAGAATGCACTCTGAGGAATGGAGCTGGCGGACAACCCTCCATCAAGTTATCCACCCCGTACTGCTCCTTACGGGCAATCCGGAACTGGGCGGCATTGTAACCCCCGAAGTCGTCGCCCGAGCGCGTGAACTGAAACCCGATATCGTTGTTGTCACCATTCCCGACGTAGGGCACCTTATCCGGTTTGACAAATATCCTGTCTTTATGGAAGCCTTGTGGACGTTTTTGAAACAGGTTTCTTCTTGACCCGCCTTGCCAATCCACAGGTGAACTTGTTTGAGGCCTCAGCCGGTTTGCGTGTCGGGTAGTTAAAATCCGGCTAAGGCCTCGACTTCTTCCAGGAGGTTGCTGATCAAGTTCGTTTTTACCTAGGACACAAAGGTTTACGATGTTTTCAAGATACTAGAGATGCTTTGCGTCTTGGCGGTGAGAGGATTTTTCAGCACGGCTCCTTGTGGTTAAAGGGACAGGCTGATGTCGACAATCATAGGGGTTGATTACGGCCCGATCTGGTCAGGTCTTTGAACAGTTGCGTACACGCATGTGGTCTGTCCTGCAGATGTAGCCCTGACGGTCGAACATATGGGGAGCACATCGGTAGCGGGGTTGGCAGCGAAACCCATTATCGATATGAGTGTGATTGTGGCTTCGAAATGTCTGGTGTTGCCGACTGTTGCCCGGTTGTCCACCCTGGGGTATGTTCATCTGGGTGACAAAGGAATTAAGGATTGTGAAGCCTTTCGTCTCCTGCCGGAATTGCCTGCTCACCATCTGTATGCCTGTCCACATAACAGCCTTGCGTTAGAACAATTGGCGGAAATTGAGCAGGCTAATCGAAAGAAATAGCAGCTTGTTGAGTTTGTTCGTTCAGTGTGATACAATATTCCCAGAGTTTGAAAGCAGACACAAAAAAAGGCGGTTGTACCGCCTTGGGGGGACAACCGCCGGCTAGATTTTGAGAATGAACTTTTTGTACCCGAAATAGACGAGCACGCAGAGGATGGCCGTGATCACAAAACTGATCAGGCTTGGAGTGAAAGCGGTAGCAAAAGCACTTCCTGCGCCAACCGTCTGTTTCATCAAGCCAAGCACAAAGAGTACGGTGAATGGAATGACCCAGGCAAACAAAGCGATGACAAAGAGCCAAAATGTAACCACACTGAGTTTCTTTTCTTCTTCGGTCAGGTTTTCTTTTTTCTGAAACAGTGGCATTTTGAACCTCCCTCTCTTTGAAAACAAATCTCGTTGCCGGCGTTGGACGGAACAACAATTATCTGCTTTCCCGTAGATTTTGAGGGCAATCAGAATGTGCCGTGTGATTTGTTTGTCTGGGGTCGGTGCTTGTTAATCTGCGGGAATTAAAGATATTGTAGCATACTTTTGGAAAATTTCAACGTCATTTTTAAGGTTCGAGTGACTATTCAGCCCAGGTTGGTATGGGTACAAACAGGACACGGATTAGCACGGATGCAACGGATTGACACGGGTTTTTCTATATCGATCCGTGCTGATCCGTCTCATTCGTGTTTATCTGCAAGATGACAGGCTGAAAAGTTCGAGGCATTTGGGGAGAAAGTAAAATGAAAGCGAATCATCCGTTGGTTCAACTGGCCCGACAAACTATCGAGACCTATGTGCGAGAACATCGCGTTATCGATCCGCCACTAACGCTGACACCGGAAATGCAGCAGCAGGCGGGCGCCTTTGTTTCGTTACACGATCAATGGGGAGAACTGCGCGGCTGTATCGGCACCATTTTGCCGACCCAACCCAATGTGGCGTTGGAAGTGATCCATAATGCCATTTCGGCAGCCACGCGCGATCCACGCTTTCCGCCGGTACGTCCAGACGAGCTGGCAGGGCTGGATATCAAAGTTGATGTGCTGACCACTCCCGAACCGATTGCCAGTGCGGCCGAACTGGACCCCAAACGTTACGGCGTCATCGTCCAGGATCAAAGTGGCTGGCGGCGGGGACTGCTTTTGCCCGACCTGGAAGGGATAGACACGGTCGAAGAACAAATCAGCATTGCCCGACGCAAAGCCGGTATTGGGCCCCATGAACCGGTTCAGCTCTTGCGATTTGAAGTGATCCGGTATACATAGCGATTGCCCAGGGTCACTTTCCCGCCATTCGGGTGGCCCGTCATTCTGGTGGTCCGCCATTCGGCGGCCATTGATCGCAAAAGGTGCTCAGCGCACGGCCATTTCGCTTTGTCGGTCGAAAATGTGCATATGTGCCATGTTGAGTACCATTTCGACCTCGTCGCCGGCGCGTAGTCTGGACCGTGGGTCAACGCGCGCCACAAAGCTTTTTTTGCCGGTCAACAGGTACAAAAAGATTTCGTTGCCCATCAACTCGATCACATCGACTCGACATTTGATCTTTTGGGCCACGATGTTAGGGGCCTGAAATTGTGGGTCGAAAATATCACTGGGGCGGATGCCCAAGATCACTTCTTTGCCTGCGTATCCTTTTTCTGCGTAGACCCTCGCTTTATCCTCCGGCACACGCAATTTGAACGTATCGCTCTGGGCATACATTTCGTTTGCGTTGCCGACCAGGGTGACCTCGAAAAAATTCATGCTTGGGCTGCCGATAAACCCGGCGACGAACAGGTTTGCCGGGGTATCATAAAGCACCTGGGGAGCATCGATCTGTTGAAGCAAGCCGTCACGCAGCACCGCAATCCGTGTGCCCATCGTCATTGCTTCGGTCTGGTCATGGGTCACATAAATAAAGGTCGTTTTCAGGCTTTGATGTAATTTGCTGATCATCGTCCGTGCTTCGACGCGCAGCTTGGCGTCCAGGTTGGAGAGCGGCTCGTCCATCAAAAAGACTGCCGGATCGCGGACGATAGCCCGGCCAACGGCGACACGTTGTCGTTGGCCGCCGGAAAGCTGTTTGGGCCGCCGGTCGAGCAATTCAAGAATTCCCAAGGCTCTGGCCGCTTCTTTGACCCGTTTATCGATCTCGGGTTGGGGCACCCGATGCAGTTGCAAGCCAAAAGCCATATTTTCGTACACGGTCATATGGGGATAGAGGGCATAGTTTTGAAAGACCATCGCAATGTTGCGGTCTTTGGGAGGCAGATCGTTGACCAGCCGGTCGCCGATATAGATGTTGCCTTCGGTCAATTCTTCCAGACCGGCCAGCAAACGCAAGCTGGTCGTCTTGCCACACCCCGATGGGCCGACAAAGACCAGAAATTCTCGATCGGGGATTTGGATGTGCAGGTCATTGACGGCGACAACGTTGCCGAATCGCTTGGTGACATGCTCATAGGTGACACTGGCCATGCTTGTGCTCCTTTAGAACTTGTGAGGAGAAATGGTTTGTAAAATATAGCACAAGCACAAGATTTTGCCAAGTGTCGGGGTTTTAGCCATGCGAGGGGAACACAAAGGGAACACGGATTTTCGCGGATGCGACGGATGGTCACGGATTTTTGATTCGTGTTGATCCGTTGCATCCGCGTTCATCTGTGTCCTATAAAAGGGCGCGCTATTTTTAGAGCTTGCCCAGTTCTTCTTGTACGATCTTGCGGATGAAATTCTCTAGTTGTTCAAGGGTCAGCCGGGTCAGATCGAGCGGGGGCTGTTCCGGTGGTTTGACTTCGGCCGCTTCGCCGACCTCAAGCACGAAATCGTCCCAATGGCTGGCGTTGATCATGACCGGAAAATCGCATTTGGCGTGCAGGAACACGGTGATCTCGTCTGCCTCGGCGACGGCTTCCGTGCTGACCTGTTTCCAGACTCGCTCTTGCCATTCGGGCATATAACTCGACCAATAATCGCCGTAAATGACGGTCAATCCTGTGTGGTCGGTGCCGCCGGTCGGGTCAATGCCGATGCGCATGCCGAGTCCACCGCTGGGCTTGCCTTCGCGATCGCGGGTTACCCCCATACACCACACGCTGGCACGCACGCCGTTGCCTTTGCCCACCTTGAATTTGCGGTATAGGCAGGCGTCATGGGTGGCATGAACGGTAAAAAAGTTGGCCGCATAACGTCCGGTGCGCACTTCGGGCTGGCCTATGCCGGCGTCTTTGGCATCGTATTCGGGCCGATGCAGGATGCCCGGTCCCTTGGATGGCAACCAGGCCGGTGTCCAGCCGACAGGGCAGGTCAGTTCGCCGATGCCCTCAAAATCGTAAAAGCCTTCTTCAAAAGATGTTTCAAAGACTGTTTGCATGTCCAACCCCCTTTTTGTCTAAATGCAGCAAATGTTTTGACACAAATTTGGGTCACGAAACTGCTATCAGTATAACGGTTCGCGCGTGTTTTGTCAATGCCCGGTTTTTTCCTACATATTCCGACGGAGCGCCGTTGATGTAACGGACTCTAGCGAATCTATGTCTGGTCGTGGAGTCGAGGCTTTAGCCGGACCGGCTGAAGCCTCAACTCCCCAAATTCCCCGAGTCCAGCCATGAGATAGCCGCCCTTCGGGGCGGATGAACGGCGCTTGACATCTCTCCAAATAATGCTATAATTCCTCTTGAAGGATAACCATAACCTTTTTTTATGGATGCCCTTAAAATGGAGTGCCAATGATCACCGCCCAAGCTCAGGAATATCTGGAAGCGATCTACCGTCTGGGCGGGCAAGATGTGCCCGTGCAGTTGTCAGACCTGGCCGAGCGGCTCAATCTGACTGCGCCTTCGGTCAATGAGATGGTGCGACGGCTGGAAGAGCAGCATTTGGTGAACTATGTGCCCTACAAAGGGGTGCAACTGTCGGCAGAGGGGGTATGCGAGGCACTGGAAGTCATCCGCCGTCATCGTTTGTGGGAGCGCTTTCTGACCGATGTGCTCGGTTTGTCATGGGCGGTGGTTCACGAGGAAGCATGCCGGTTGGAACATGCCGCGTCTAATCAGGTGACCGAGAGATTGGCCGTATTGCTCGATCATCCAGAACGGTGTCCTCACGGTATGCCCTTGCCGCCGCCGGGGTGTCAGCCGACGCTGCCGGTGGACGCTGTGCCACTTGCCCGGTTGCCGCTTCGGCAGCGCGGTCGGGTAGCCTATATTGCCAGCGAAGAGCCCGAGTTGTTGCGCTATCTTGAATCGCTCGATTTGCTTTTGGATGCCCAGGTGGTTGTTGAAGCGGTCGCGCCTTTTGATGGGCCGCTGACCGTGCGTGTAAACGATGGTTTGCACGTGATCGGTCACAATGCAGCACAAATGGTCTACATCATTCCAATTGAAGGAGAACGATGAATAACGGGCTTGTTCCTCTCAGTCAACTTGCCAACGATGAAGAAGGAATTTTAAGCGAATTGCGTGGTGGTGCCGGGTTTGTCTCGCGCCTGGCGACACTTGGCTTTACCCCAGGCACGCCGTTGACTATGGTGCAGAATTACGGCCATGGCCCGGTGATCGTGCGGGTGCGCGATGCGCGCATTGCGCTGGGCCGGAGTGAGGCGAGCAAAATTTGGGTCAGAAAAGGAGGAGAACATGACCGGGCCGATTCGTGAGCGGGCCAATGCGGCCGCCCATTCATCATCGCCGTCAATCCTCAATCTGTCGGTCCGTCCGTTGACCGTTGCTCTGGCCGGGCAGCCCAATGTGGGTAAATCGACGATTTTCAACATGCTTACCGGCATGAATCAGCACGTTGGTAACTGGCCGGGCAAGACGGTTGAACAAAAAACCGGCCAATTTACCGTTGGCGAAACGGTTGTTCATCTGGTCGATCTGCCGGGCACGTATAGCCTGACGGCCAATTCGGAAGAGGAACGCATTGCACGCGAATACATCATTCGTGAGCGGCCGGATGTGGTGGTGGCGGTGGTCAATGCGGCGATTTTGGAGCGTAGTTTGTACCTGCTGGCCGAATTGCTGGCTTTGCCATCGCCGGTGGTGGTTGCCCTTAATATGCTGGATGTGGCCGAACAGGAAGGGGTGCGGGTCGAGCCGGCCGTGTTGGCGGCGGCACTGGGCATTCCGGTCGTGCCGATGTCGGCGGCCAGGGCGCAGGGGGTTCGAGAATTGGTCCAGACGGTTGTTGCGTTGGCCCGCGGCGAGATCGATTATCGGCCCAATGTCCCTTCGATTCGTGACGATCACCGCGCCATTTTGGAGCAGATTCAACGTACGATTCAAGACGATGTGCCTGAGCCTTATCCGCCGGCTTGGGTGGCCATCAAATTGCTGGAAGGAGACGGCCAGGTGACCCATATGATGCAGGTGGCGCTGTCGCCGGCGCGGTGGCAGGCTGTTCACGACTTGTTGCGTCGGCATGAGGATGCCATCCTGGACGTGGCCGGGGCACGCTACGAATGGATCGGGCGGATGGTGCGTGCTGCGCTGGTGCGTCCACGTGCCGGGCAGGTGACGGTGACCGAACGGCTTGACCGCATTGCCACGCATCCGTTATGGGGAATGGTCTTGTTGCTGGGGGTGTTGGGGGTGGTGTTCTGGCTGACTTATGCCCTGGGCACCCCCTTACAGGAGTGGTTGGATGTTTATCTGGTTCATGGCGTTGCTGCATGGCTGAGCGTGCTGTTGTCTGCTGCACCGGGCTGGTTGCGCAACCTGCTTGTTGATGGCGTGTTTGCCGGCGCCGGGCTGATGATCACTTTTTTGCCGATTTTGACCATCTTTTTTCTGGCCCTGGCGGTGCTGGAAGACACCGGCTATATGGCGCGCGGCGCGTATGTGATGGACCGCTTTATGCACCTGATCGGCCTGCATGGCAAGAGTTTTATGCCACTTTGTCTGGGGTTTGGCTGTAACGTGCCGGCCGTGATGGGCAGTCGGATCATTGAATCACCGCGGGCGCGTTTGCTGACCATTTTGCTTGCGCCGTTGGTGCCATGTACGGCACGGATGTCGGTGATCGCCATCTTGGCGCCGATCTTTTTCGGCGACAGCGCGTTGTGGGTCACCTGGGGGCTGCTGGGGCTGAGCATGTTTGCGTTAGTATCGCTGGGCATTCTCCTCAACCGTGCTGTGCTCAGAGGGGAGCAGGTTGCTTTTATTATGGAATTGCCACTTTACCATGTGCCCAACGGGCGCACCATTGCCATTTCGGTGTGGCAAAATCTGGTTGCCTTTCTGAAAAAAGCAGGCACCATCATTTTGGCCATGTCGGTGGTGATTTGGGGGTTGTCGACCTATCCGGGGCCGGGCATCGAAAACAGTGTGCTCGGCCGTTTGGGGCGCGCGCTTGAGCCACTGGGCAGGTTGATGGGCCTGGAATGGCCATTGCTGGTTGCCTTGTTGACCAGCTTTGTCGCCAAAGAGAACACGGTGGCCACACTGGGGATCATCTATGGGACCGGGGAGCGGGTCGGCGCGCTGGCGCATGTGTTGACCGGTGTGCTGACGCCGGCCGCGGCGCTGGCTTTTTTGTCGACCCAGGTTTTGTTTATCCCATGTGTGGCAACGGTGGCCGCCATTCGGCAGGAGAGCGGTTCGTGGAAGTGGACGATGGCGAGTGTGGGCATTTTGCTGGTTATTTCGATACTGACGGGCATTCTCATTTATCAGGGTGCACGGCTGTTGGGGGTGGGGATATAAATGCTCAAGAAATTGCTTGCTCGTATCGCTCAAGGCGGCACCTGGACGGTGGAGTCGTTGGCCGACGAATTGAATGTCACACCGGCATTGGTCGAGACGATGCTCGACGATTTAACCCGGCGTGGCTATCTCAAGTCGGTGCAAGGGGGGTGTGGTGGTGTGTGCGCGTCGTGCAGCATGGCCGGCGGTTGTATCCGGCAAGCCGGTCGACGCTTGTGGACGTTGAATCCGCTCAAATTTAACTCGTCTCAGACCTCTGTTGTTCGAGCCGAATGACAATCTGTTATCAGGAGAAAACTATGACGCACATGGATCTGCTTCCGTACAGCGCACCCGAAGCACAAGGGATCGCTTCGACGGCCATTCTTGCCTTTGTGGACGCCGTCGAGGCTGAATTGGGTGGCTTGCACAGCATGATTTTGCTTCGACATGGGCGCACGCTGGCCCAGGGATGGTGGTGGCCTTATCGGGCTGAATGTCCGCACGAATTGTATTCGCTGACCAAGAGCTTGACTTCAACAGCCGTTGGTTTCGCCGTGAGCGAGGGACGCCTCACGGTGGACGATTTGGTGCTTTCTTTCTTTCCCCAAGATGCCCCGGCCGATCCTTCTCCCAACCTGGCGGCAATGCGGGTGCGTCACTTGTTGACGATGAACACCGGTCAGGCACAAGAGCCATCGGGTGAGCTGATGAGCCGTCCCAATTGGGTGCGCGCTTTTTTGGAGCAGCCGGTCGAGTTTGAACCGGGCACGCATTTTCTGTACAACAGTGCTGCCTCCTATATGCTGTCGGCCATTGTGCAGCAGGTGACCGGGATGACGCTGGTTGATTATTTGCAAACGCGGTTGTTCGATCCGCTGGGCATCGAAAAGCCGTTTTGGGCCACATGCCCACGTGGAATCAACATCGGCGGGTGGGGGCTGAGCCTGAAGACGGGGGACATTGCCCGCTTTGGACAAATGCTTTTGCAAAAGGGGATGTGGAACGGCCGGCAGGTGCTCCCTGAAGCCTGGGTCACCGAGGCGACAGCCTGGCAAACGCCAAATGGGTCCGACGAGAACTCGGATTGGGCACAGGGCTATGGGTATCAGTTTTGGCGTTGTCGGCATGGCGCGTATCGCGGTGACGGCGCGTTTGGACAGTTTTGTCTGGTTATGCCCGAACAGGACGCTGTATTGGCCATGACGGCCGGTGTCGGCGATATGCAAAAGGTGTTGAATTTGGTCTGGGAACATTTGTTGCCGGCATTTGAAGCGAGGCCGTTGCCACCCAACCTCGCTGCCGAGGAAGTTTTGCGGCACAGGCTGTCAACGCTGATGTTGCCGCCGGTGCAGGGAGCATCTACCTCATCAACGGCAGCTCGCGTATCGGGAAGGCCGTTTATGATGGAGGAGAATGCTCAGCGTATTGAGACGATGACCTTGGATTTTGATGCCAATCGGCTGATCGTGCGCGATGATCACAATGCGCACGTCATCGCTTTCGGTTATGGCCGTTGGGTTGAGGGGATAACCGCCTTTGACAGCACTCGTCCACGTTTGATCGCTGCCAGTGGTGCATGGGCAGATGAAACCACTTTTGTGATCGGGCTTTGTTTCTACGAGACACCTTTCTGCCCGACGCTGACCTGTCGTTTTGAGGGAGATTGTCTATCTTTTGCGTTCAAGGCTAATGTTGCCTTTGGTCCGCTGGAGCGACCGCCGGTAATGGGCAAATGCGGCTAGGCTGCCGGCATAGCCGCGCCAAGATGCGCTAGAGTTTCCCGTAAAGGTACGCGGCCCTGATCAAAACATCGGCAAACTCGGGATCGTTCGCTTCGAATTCTCGAACGGCCAGCAGGTCGATATTGATAACGTTTTGGGGTCTCCGCGTTTGGCGTGCGTCCATTCTTGACGTCGTCTTGCATAACTTGCAACTGGACTTGAATCATTTACAGTACCTGCCAGTCCGGCGCACGCGCTAACCTGGCATAGACCATCGCCGGCGTAGTGTCTAGCAATCCGCTCAATGTGTCCAAATGCAAGTCGCTTTCTTGATCCAGGATGAGGGCGATTAACCCGGCGTAAAGTTGGCGTCGCAAAGCTTCCAGCCGATCGTTCATACCACACCAGGTCCGATAACGATCCCATCCCGCCAAACATCGCCAATGCCTGATGCGCAACCTGTGGAATCTGCTTTGCCTGGGCGGTTTGAAAGCTCGCGACCAATCGGTCAAGATGTTCAACCCACTGTGGCCCATGCGCCCGAGCCAACAAGTCGCGCATCTCTAACAAGGTCCGAAGGACACTTGAATCACTCATCGTGCCCTACCTCATTGATTTCAAAAGCTTTGGTAGACCGCAAGGGATCACCCGGCGTGGAGCCTTCAGGCGAAATGCTCCGGCTAAAGCCTCGGCTCCGACTGGATTGCGGTCTACCGGGCCTGATGAACGACCGCTGGCGGCCAGGTTGGTGTACCTGACCTGTTACCGGGTCTTGGATGCCCGGGCGGCGGGCGGGGCGATTCTGGAAACGGTCTATCGGGTCTGTAAGGCCTGCAGGGACATCTACATTGCCTGAGGTCGAATGTTAGAGCACCAGCGCGGTCAGTTCGTCGAACGTGCCCTTGAGTTTACCGTACAGGCTGTGGTACACCTGATAAAATGCCTGATAACGGGCTACCTGTTCCGGTTGCGGTGAGGTGCGCTCGACAACCCGAATTGCTGCATTGCAGGCCGTTTCCACATCGGGCCACACCCCTGCGCCGACGCCGGCCAACAGCGCCGCCCCATACGCAGCCCCCTCGGTCGTGTTAACCGTGACCAGCTCACAATTCATCACATCGGCCAAAATCTGTCGCCACAGCGCACTGCGTGCCCCGCCACCGGACACGCGCACCTGCTCGATCTGTCCCAATCCTGCGCCTCGGATCAACTCCATGCTGTCGCGCAGGCCAAAAGCCACCCCTTCCAGCACCGCACGGGTCATATGTGGCAGTGTGTGCCGCACGGTGAGGCCGATAAACGCGCCTTTGGCGTTCGGATCGGCATACGGCACACGTTCACCGGTGAGATAGGGCAAAAAGAGCAATCCTTCGCTGCCGGCAGGCACGTTAGCGGCCGGGGCCAGCAGGTGATCATAACTCATCCCCGGCGCGACGGTATCCCGATACCAGCGCAGGCTTCCCGCTGCTGAAAGCATCACCCCCATCAAGTGCCAGCGTCCCGGCACAGCGTGGCAATGTCCCTGCAACAGCCCGTTCTTTTCGTAAAGTGGCCGGTCGGTCGAAGCGAAAACGACCCCCGACGTGCCCAACACCAGTCCTACCACCCCGGGATTGATTGCCCCAACGCCGATCGCCCCCGCCGACTGGTCACCGCCGCCGGCAATGACCGGCGTTCCTGCTTGAAGACCGGTCAATGCGGCTGCTTCTTGACTGATCCGCCCGGTGATTTCAGGGCCTTCGTAGGTGGCCGGCAGCCATTCGGCCGGAATATCGAGCGCTTGAAGCATCTCGGCTGACCATGTGCGTGTCTTGAGATCGAGCAAGGTCATTCCAGATGCATCGGCCACATCGATGGCAAAAACACCGGTCAACTTGTAGCGGATATAGTCTTTAGGCAACAAGACATGTGCTGCACGGGCGTAAATCTCCGGCTCGTTTTCACGCACCCAGAGGATTTTGGGGGCCGTAAAGCCGGGTAATGCCGGACTGCCCGTCCAGGCCAGCAGATTTTGCAGGCCCACCTTGTGGGTGATCCATTCGCACTGTGCACCGGTGCGTTGATCGTTCCACAAGATCGACGGGCGCAGCACGTTACCTTCTCGGTCTAACAGGACTAGGCCGTGCATTTGCCCGGTGAGGCCAACGCCGATCACCTGCTCACCGGTGATGCCGGTATCGGCCCACAATTGACGGATGGCTACCTGAATGCCTTTCCACCAGTCGGCGGGGTCTTGTTCCGACCAAAGCGGTTTGGGAGTGGAAATCGGATTTTCTGTTGCTGCCACCGCCACAACCTGCCCTTGCTCATCGACGAGCAAAGCCTTGTTGCCGGTGGTACTGATGTCGATACCGAGTAGATAGGCCATAGTTCTCTCCTTGGCAGATGTGATGATGCTGCCGGCCAACAGCCGGCCATTGTCTAGAGCTTGTATCCGATCTTGCGCAAGAAAGCCTTGCGTTGTTCGACATCGGCCTCGCTTTCCACCCCTTTGGTGGTCAGGCCATCGACTACACCCAAGATGCCACGTCCCTGCTCTGTCTCGACCAAAATCACCTGGGTGGGATTGGCCGTAGCGCACAGGATGCGGCACACCTCGGGCACGGCCTTGATCGCGTTCAACACGTTGATCGGATAGAGGCCGGGGCCAAGCATGACGATGAACGAGTGTCCTGCCGACAAAGCCAATGCGTTCTTGACGGCCAATTCGGTCAATGCCGGATCGGTGCCGCCGGCACGCACCAAGGCCGGCCCAGAGGCCTCACAAAAGGCCACCCCGAATTTGGCTCCCGGCACGGCATTGACCATCGCCTCGTGAATATCTTCGACCGTCTTGATAAAATGAGCATGACCGAGGATAAAATTCATGTCTTCAGGCTTTTCAATTTGCACCAGTTTGAGTTCCACTGTTCCCTCCGTTGAACGATTATTGACCGGCTGAATCTGAACCGGTCCGGCTAAAGCCTCCATTCCCCAAAACACAAGTCAGGTAAGACCGGCATACAACCTGCAAGATGGACACATTTGCCATCAACCGAACGCTGGTCAGCCCTTGATGCAGATCAAGGGGCGAACGCGGGCCACTTTTTGGACGATCCCCGCCGCATGCATGATCTCGACCACTTGATCGACATCTTTGTACGCATCGGGCGCTTCTTCGGCCAGCCCTTTTTTCGAGTGTCCACGCACGACAATCCCTTGTTTAGACAGTGAGCGGGTCAGCTCGTCGGCACGGAACTGTTTGATCGCCTGATTGCGCGACATCACCCGTCCGGCACCGTGCAAGGCGCTGCCAAAGGTCTCCTCCATAGCCTTTTGTGTTCCGCGCAGAATGTACGAGCAGGTGCCCATTGTCCCACCGACCAGCACCGGCTGTCCGACCGCGCGATAAGCTGCCGGCACTTCGGAACGGCCGGGGCCAAAGGCGCGCGTTGCGCCTTTACGATGCACAACCACTTGTTTCGATACCCCGTCGATCACGTGCGTCTCCACTTTGGCCGTGTTATGGGCAACCTCATACAGGGTGGTGATCTGATCGGGTTTGATGCGCAAGGCTTTTTGAAAGGCTTCACGGGTCAGATGGGCCAGAGCCTGGCGGTTGGCAAAGGCGACATTGATCCCACAATAGACGGCGGCCATGTATGCGCGCCCTTCCGGGCTGTTAAAAGGGGCACAGACCAGTTCACGGTCACGGATGGGGATGTTGTACCGGCGACTGGCTTCATCAAGCAGCTTGAGCGAATCCGAGCCGATTTGATGACCCAACGCGCGGCTGCCGGAGTGAATGCTGATCAAAATCTGCCCTGGAAAGAGGCCATAGGCGTTTGCGGCGTCGGAATCAAATATCTCTTCAACCCACTGCACTTCCAGATAATGGTTGCCGGAGCCAAGCGAACCGATCTGATTCAATTCGCGTTCTTTGGCTTTCGCGCTGACCGTATCGGGGTCGGCTCCGGCAATACGACCATGTTCTTCGACATATTCCAGGTCTTCGGGCAGGCCGTAGCCGTGGCGCACTACCCATTCGGCCCCCTGGATGAGCAGTTTATCCATCTCGCTCATCGTCAGGCGAATCTCGCCTTCCGAGCCGAGGCCGGCCGGAACGGTTTGATACAGGGCATCGGCCAGTTCTTCCTTTTTGTCTTGGATCTCGTCGCGGTGCAGAGCGGTGCGCAAGGTGCGCACACCGCAATTGATGTCATAACCTACCCCGGCCATGCTGACCACCCCCTCTTGGAGGTCAAATGCGCCGATGCCGCCGATAGGAAAGCCATAACCGGGATGGATGTCGGCCATGGCCAGCGAAGCCTTTTGAATGCCCGGCAAACAGGCCACATTGATGATCTGCTTGAGCGCACTCCAATCCTGAGTTTGCATCTCGTGCACCAGTTCTTCGACTCCGGCCTGGTCGGTATAGATGCGGCCCGGCACACGCATCTCACCCAAGGGGGGAATTTCCCAAATGTAGGGGCCGCGTTGCTTGATCGTGATCTGGTTGTTGACGGGTATTTCTTTCATCACAACCTCCTTTCAAATCTTTGCTCCTCTCGCAGGTTAAAAACCTATCTGAAAAGCCGTGTAAGCGGCATCCCTTTTCGGATAGGCTCTTGGTACGTCATCGGCCCTTTTTCGGCAAGGCCCAAATTGCTTTTTGATCTCCCAATTGGGCTGTGGGAGGATAAACCGGGAAAAGCATAAATGAAGTGATGCCACGAGGTGGTTACCGCTCGGGTGCGTCGATCGTTTGTGGACTAAAGGATACCATAAAATTGCACAGAGAGCAAAAAAAGAGCGCACCTTCTCAAGGTGCGCTCTTGATCGCTTTCACAGCTGCTTGCCGACAGGTCGGGACCGTCGGTCACGGCCTGGTCGGTCTTTTAGTAGGGCATGCCGCCGCCCGACGGATTGCTTGCCGGCGGATTCTTTTCGGGTATGTCGGTGATCAACGCTTCGGTGGTCAGGATCATCGCTGCGATGCTGGCGGCGTTCTCCACCGCGCTGCGGGTCACTTTGGCCGGGTCGATGATGCCTTTTTCGACCATATCACCGTATTCGTTCTTGATCACATCATAACCCCAGTGCATGTTGCCGGTTTCGGCCTGTTTGCGGCGAATGTGATCGATAACCACGGCCCCGTCCATACCGGCATTGGCCACGATGCCCCGGATCGGGTATTCCAGCGCACGGCGGACGATCGTCACACCGGTCTGCTCGTCATCCAGTTCCATTTTGACGTTGTCCAGGGCCGACATGGCGTTGATCAGGGTCACTCCACCGCCGGCCACGATCCCTTCTTCAACGGCCGCGCGGGTCGCGCTCAGGGCATCTTCAACACGGTGCTTCTTTTCCTTCAGCTCGACCTCGGTGGCCGCACCCACCCGGATGATCGCCACACCACCGGCCAGCTTGGCCAACCGCTCCTGAAGCTTTTCCTTGTCATAATCGGAGGTAGAGACCTCGATCTCGGCACGGATTTGGTTGATGCGCCCCTGAATCTGCGCCTCGTCACCGGCGCCGCCGACGATGGTGGTCTCTTCTTTGCTCGAAATGACCTTGTCGGCGCGGCCCAGGTCTTGGATGGTGGCCGTGTCCAGTTTGCGGCCCATTTCTTCGGTGATCACGGTGCCGCCGGTGAGAATGGCAATGTCTTGCAACATTGCCTTGCGCCGATCGCCGAACCCGGGCGCCTTGACGGCCAGCACGTTAAGCATTCCACGCAGTTTGTTCAGCACCAGGGTCGCCAGGGCTTCTCCGTCCACGTCTTCGGCAATGACCAGCAGTTCGCGGCGGCCGATTTGCACCAACTTTTCCAAAATCGGGACGATGTCGCTGGCGGCCGAAATTTTCTTGTCGGTGATCAGAATGTACGGTTCATTGAGCACCGCTTCCATCCGATCCGGGTCGGTGATAAAGTAGGGGCTGATGTAGCCACGGTCGATCTGCATCCCTTCCACGTATTCGGTCTCAAAGGCCAGACCCTTGCTCTCCTCGACGGTGATCACGCCATCTTTGCCTACCTTTTCCATCACTTCGGCGATCAGGTTGCCGATTTCCTGATCTTGCGCCGAGATGGCGGCTACGCTGGCGATTTCTTCTTTGGTGCTGATATCTTGCGCGGCTGCGCGAATGGCCGCCACGACAGCTTCGGTGGCTTTTTCAATGCCGCGTTTGATCAGCATGGGGTTGGCGCCGGCGGCAACGTTCTTCAGACCTTCTGCGATGATCGCCTGAGCCAACACGGTGGCGGTGGTGGTACCATCACCGGCGATGTCGTTGGTTTTGGTGGCCGCTTCTTTGAGGAGCTGGGCGCCCATATTCTCGAACGGGTCTTCGAGTTCGATTTCCTTGGCCACCGTCACGCCGTCATGGGTGATGGTGGGGGCGCCGAATTTCTTGTCCAGAGCAACGTTACGGCCTTTGGGGCCGAGGGTGGTGGCCACCGCGGTGGCCAATTTGTTCATACCGCGCTCAAGGGAGCGACGGGCGTCTTCGGAAAAAAGCAGTTGTTTTGCCATTGATTCATTCCTCCAGAAAATTTTTGTCCGTTTAGCGTTCTACAATCGCAAGCACATCGCTCTCTTTGAGAATGAGCAGTTTCTCATCGCCCAATTTGACTTCGGTGCCGGCATATTTGGCATACAGCACACGGTCGCCGACTTTGACCTCCATCGGCACGCGCTTGCCCGTGTCGTCCACCCGACCAGGCCCGGCCGCGATCACTTCACCTTCCTGCGGTTTTTCTTTGGCTGTTTCGGGCAGGATGATGCCTCCGGCCGTGCGCTCTTCTTGTTCGATCGGCTTGACGACCAGTCGATCGCCCAACGGTTTGAGAGTCACTTTCATGTTTATCCCTCCTGAATGTGAGATAGATTTGCGTTAGATGAGGTTTTAGCACTCGACTAAACCGAGTGCTAACTGTCCAAGATTTTACCACACTTTTTTGCCCAAGTCAAGTCCCAATTAGCACTCTTGAATTTAGACTGATAACGGCTGTGAAAATGGGGAAAAATGAGGCACAGACCGGCGATAAATGCCGGCGCGTTGAGGGGACATGAGCGCAAGCTCAGACGATTATTTGCAGGCTTCCAGACCTTGGGCGGCGATATTTTCCCATTCCAGCTCACGGTTGGGTAATTTCAGTAGCTTGTCCAGAGCCGCTTCAAAGTGAGGCCGTGCGTTGGCACAGGCTGTTTCTTTGCCCTTTTCGCGCACATCCAGAGTATAATAGCTCCAACCGAGCATGATGTGACTGATCGCCTGATCGACGAGGGGAATTCCGCCCAATTCAAGCGCCTTTTCGAGGTTGGGGATGGCTTCTTCATAATTATGCAGGCCATAATAGTAAATCTGGCCCAGGTGACGATAAGCCAGGGCGTATTCGGGGTCTTGGGCCAGCGCTTCCTCTAGATAGTCAATGCCCTTTTGCATTGTCTGACGGTCTTGGGCCATGTAATAGCCAAAAGTCCAGCCGATTTCGTCATAGCTGATCGGGCTTTTGGGGGTGAGTTTGATTGCTTCTTCAAAAGCGGTTACCGCTTGCTCAAAGTAGGGCTGGGCTTCATCCCATTTGCCGAACAGCCGTTGCCGGAAACCGAGAGCACGATAATTTTTGCCCAAGGCAATGTACAAAAAATCCAGTTGTGGGCCGACCTGAATCGCCGCTTGATAATATTCGATGGCTTTTGCATATTCGCCTTGCGCCTCGAACACAAAAGCCATCGCCCGATGTGTGTCGGGGATATTCGGATTGAGATCGATCGCCCGTTGGGCAGCCAGCTGTGCTTCTTCAAAGCGGCCGCGGTCGGCCAGCGCCTCGGCCAGATAGGCATGCGCTTCCGGCAAATTGCGGTCAGCGCGAACGGCACGCTCGCACATCTTTTGTGCGCTTTGAACCAGTCGGCGGGCCATTTTATCTGCGTCGTAAGCCCAATCCTCGGCTTTTAGCTCTTCTGCGTCAATTACGCCCAATTCCACATAGAGTGGTAAAAGTTCTTCGCTGTTGAATGGGGCATGCCAATCGATCGCCTTGCCGAATATGGCCAGTGTGTAGGCATCGCCCAGCGTTTCATCTTGCAGACGACGGCCATAGGTTTCAAGCACCTGGGTAGACTGCCCGCGAATGATCATCAGGCGCGCCAGACGAAACAGGGCGACATTGTCCTCCGGATCGAGAGCAAAGGCCTGTCGATAGGCGATGATGGCCTCATCGAGCAGGCCTTCTTCGTACAGGGCTTCGGCTTCTTCAAAGTAGGATTCTGCGCTGCGGGTGGGGGTCGGCGTCGGATCAAAGGGACGTGTCCATCCGGCACCGCCTATCTGCTCACGGATGATGTATAATCCACCGATGATCAACACAACCAGAATCAACACGCGCCCCGCCGAGTCGTGGCGTCTGGGTTTTCGCGGGTTGAGATACATCTTGGCTCCCAGGCAATACGGATTCTATCAGGCGAACATTATACCATCGTTAGCCTGATTTCTCAAATCATATGACCTGTTTGATTGTTATGTCGACTTTGACAAAAGCTGTTCTTGGCCTTATAATCAAAGCATAGGCCTCGATGCTGCAAAGGGTTATGATGCAATGAGTAACCGGATAAAACGCAGCGATCAAAAGAAAATCGTGGTCGTTGTCTTGGCGGTGTGTGCGTTGCTGTTGGTCGGCTTGGCGCCGACACAAATGACGGCCTGGCGAAAAATCTGGAGCCCTGTCGGGGTGGCTGAGGGGGGCAAGGGCGTGCAAGCCTTTTCGGCGTTGATTGCCGGTTTGTTGACTCTGGTGTTGGGATTCATTGTCGCCTGGCTGGTTGCCTGGATCGTTCAACTGCGCGGACAGCGAACGCCGACCGGCCCGATTTGGAACCGTGTGCTGATCGGCGCAGCCGGTGTTGTGCTGATTCTTTTGGCTTTGCTCTTGTCTCCGCTTGCCGATTTGACCACCCTTCACTTGGGCGTGATTACCTCACCGGCGGTAATCACTTTGACTCCGCCGCCGATTGTGGTGGTTCAATTGCCGACCTACACGGCTTATCCCACGTATACGCCGGCGCCGACCTATACACCCGCTCCAACCTACACACCATTGCCTACCCACACTCCCGCACCGACCTATACGCCGCCGCCCACATGGACGCCGTCGAAAACGCCGACACGGACACCAACCGCCACACCAACCTGGACGCCGACATCAACACCAACTCGCCGACTCGAAGACACGCCAACAAGCACGGCCACGGCAACCCTTACGCCAACGCTGCCCTCACCGACAAGTACGGCTACGGCAACCCCCGCGCCGCTGCCAACGACCATCGTTGAGCTTCCGGTGACCGGAATGACACCGCGCCAGGTTGTCCGTGTGCTGGTGATTGTCGTGTTGGCCATTTTGCTGATCGGCGGTGGAATCTGGGAAGTGCGACGACAACAGCAAAAATGATAAATTGACGGAGAAGTAGAATGAGCGAAGAAACAGAACGTTATGAAGCCAGGTGGGAAACCTGGACGTTGATCCCGGCCGGTGCCGGGTGGATGTTTGCCGTTGGGATCATCGAGCAAGGGGGACGTCGGCGGGTGCGTGTGGCCAAAGGCAAGAGCAAAATGGCTGACGCCGGTGAGTTGCCGATCACTCAACAATCCAAATTCAATCTCAAACCGGCCGATTGGAAGGCGCTGCGCGAAACGATCGACCGGTATATTGCCCAACTCGAGGCAGCCGGAGAAACCGAATAGCGCTCACCCCGGCGAGGTTCTTGCACCGCGCCAAGATGACAGGGGGGATGCAGGCCAGGTTGAGGCAAAGAGGTAAAAATGAAAAGTGTAACGTACACCATTCCCAACATTTCGTGCATGCACTGTGTGCACAGAATTAAATCCAGGGTGGGCGCGCTGGCCGGTGTCAGATCGGTTGAAGCCGATCCACAAACCAAACAAGCCACCATCACGTTTGAAGCGCCGGCAAGCGAGGAGCAGATCAGGGCTTTGTTGACCGAGATCGATTACCCGCCGAATGCCCCATCCTGATTTTTTCCGGCGCGCAGACATCAAAGCCCAGACAAACTCAACAGGATGATGAATGCTATAAGAATCACTATGACAATCAATAACAAGACCACCGCAAAAATCAGAACCCTTTTCAACGGACGGTTTTCCGGTGCTACGTGGGCGCGTACGGCCACCGTCACGGGGCGGGGTTGAATGCCGGCAATCTGCACCTGCAGGGTGGCCAGCCGGCCGCGTGGATCGGGTGGCAGCATATCTGCCCGCCCCACCAGCTCGATCGTCTCGCTCTGGCCGGGGGCAACCGAAAAACGGGCCGGATGGAGCGCCAGCCAGGGCGGAATACCGTCAATTTGTCCCCGCGCAGAAACCCGGCCGCGATTGCGCACCTCGAATGCTCCCCGTTCGGTAAACAACTGTCCTTTGCCCAGCAGGCTCAAATCAAGATGTGTCGGCGCAATGTCCACGATCGGCGGTGGCACTCGGACTTCGATCGGGATCAGGGCCGATTGGGCGCCGGAAGCCTGGATTTCGATCTTGGCCTGATAAATGCGCCCCGGCGTCAACTCGGACGCATGCACGATCACCGGCAAGGTCTGAATTTGACCGGGCGCGCAGGCCACCCGCCCTGGCACTTCGATCCACGGCTCGGAGCCTTTGACCCTGCCGTACAGATAACCGCCGCCGGCATTCTGCACTTGAATCTGCTGTGAGTTGTCGGTGCCGGTGATGTTGTCATAAAGTAACCGCCCGCCGCCCAGCACTTTGAGTTGGGGCGCCGGCATCGCTTTGGGATCGAGGGTGCGCAGCAGGTATTCCAGCCCGGCATTGTGGTCATCGGGGTAGCGACGTATGGCTTCCTGTGCCACCCGTGCCGCGGCCGGGTCTTGAAGCACTTCGTTGAGCCAACGGCCAAGGGTGCCATCGTACAAAATGTCGGTGGCATACTCCCAGTGTTTGATGCTCAAATCGATCAGTTCCCGACGCGAAATGGCCTGATCGCCTTGCGGAAAGGTTAAGGCGGGCAGCGGGCGACCGCCTGGATTCATCAGCGCGTCCAGACGTGCGCCCAACTCGGCCGCCGACGGACGATCTTGGACCCGGGGGGACAAGGCTGCTTCTAATACCTGGCGCAGCGGCAACGGGATGGTGTCCATCTTGGGGTATTGAAAAGGGTGCAGGCGCAAATCGTCGTCGGTGAGCAGATGATAGGCCGTGGCCGCCAGCGCAAAGACATCGGAGCGTGGCTCGGCTTTGCCATCGTACAGTTCTGGCGCGGCATAGCCAACCGTGCCGTACACGCTGGATTGTTGTCGCCCTGGCCGGGCAGCGGCAGGAGACACCGGCGTTTGGGTCGAATAACGGGTTTTGGCGGTGCCAAAATCAACCAGCACGGCGCGCCCGGTGTGGCTGTCGATAATGATGTTGGCCGGTTTGATGTCGTTGTGGATCACCGGCGGTTGGTGTTTTTCCAGGTAATCTAAAACTTCACAAATTTGTCTGATGTAACGTATTACATCTTCAGACTTTATAGGCTGCCCACGGATAACCTGTCCATCTTGCTCATGGGTCAGGCCGGCGGCCAGGTCTACTCCTTCGATATACTCCATGACCAGATAATTGCGTCCTTGCTCCGAAAAGTAGGCATAGATATCGGGAATGCCGGGATGTTTGAGTGAGGCCAGGATGCGCGCTTCGATCTCGAATCGCTGGGCGGCCTTTTGCCGCTCTGCCGGGTCGGCCACGTCGTAATACTCGATCACCTCTTTGATCACGCATGGACGATCAAAGGCTTTGGTGTTGGCAGCCAGGTAAACGGCACCCATCCCTCCCTTGCCCAACGGGCGGATGATGCGATAAGTGCCGCCATCCATCAATTGGCCGGGCCGAAGCGTTTGTGGTTCTTGGGCAAACAAAGCATAGCCACAAAAGGCACAAAAGCGTGCATCGGGTTTGTTTGGGTTGGCACAGGCCGGACATTGCATTGTTTCACCTCAGGTGATCAATTCGGCCGGCAGGTGATCGGTGCGGTTGGTGTAAGCAACGCGCACGCCCTCCTGGCTGAAATCGATGCGGGTCAGTGCGGCGTTGTTCATCGCAAACCAAACGCCGCACTCGCGTGTGACCCCCAGAATGGTCCACAGCACATAGTTGTAAAATGCTCCGTGGCTGACCACCGCCACGCGATCATCGCGGTCGCCATGTCGGGCTAATAACATCTCCAGAAAACGTTTGGCGCGCAACGGACGCTGGTCGTAATCTTCAAATGGACGGTTCCACCAGCCTTGCTCGCCCAGATCGTCGGGCAGCACCAGGGTGGGAAAATGGCGCTCAAAGTAGGCGCGGTTGTGTCCCGGCAGGCCTTGTTTTTCTCCTGTTTGCGGGTCTTCCAAAAAGATGCCGCCGGTTTCGTGCAAATCCGGCCAGGCTACCAGGGGCAATCCCAGGGCTTCGGAAATGGCCACGCCGGTCTGAACGGCCCGGATCATCAGGCTGGTGTAGAGATGGGTCAGGCCAAAGCGACCCACATCTCTGGGGCTGGTCAGGTTCATCGGATGCGTGGATGATTTGAAGGGCAGCCGATGGGCATTCCCCGAATCCTGATCTGGTCCATCGCCGTCGGGATTGGCGACTTCTGAGCTGGCTAAAAACTGGGCCAGCAGATGGGCCTGTCGATGGCCGATTGGGGTCAGTTCTGGGTCTTCGACGCGCGGGTAGCCGTCGCCGTGGACGTCCCAACTGGCGTTATTCTGCGATTGTCCGTGTCTAATAAAGTAAAATTGCATTCAAGTTTGCTCCTCGTCTGGCTCGGTTTCCGGCGTAATGCGGGCAACGGCAGTCAGCGCATCTCCTTTGTAGATGTTCATCACGATCTCGCCGCGTGCGGTGCGTGAGAGTTGAGGGAATTGCTCGACCTCGACCGGCAAAGTCATTCCGTTGGCCGTGATCAGGGTGACGCGGTCTTCTGGTTGAACAATCAGCGCAGCGACCACCGGGCCGGTGAGGTCGAGGTAACGCGGGTGCAGGGTAATCACCCCGCCGGTGTTACGTCCTTGGGGCGGATACTCGTCGAGGGGGGTGCGTTTGCCAAAGCCGTTTCGGGTGACCACCAGCAGTTCGCCACCCGGCTCGATCACATCGGCCGCCGCCACCACATCCTCCTCGCTCAGGCTGATGCCGGCCATGCCGGTCGCTTCACGCCCCTGCGGACGCACCTGGTATTCGCCAAAGCGGAGCGCTTTGCCTTGAGCCGTGACGATGATCAGTTCATCCTGACCGCTGCTCAGGCGCACCCAGCCCAGTTCATCCCCCTCGTCAAGTCGAAAGGCGATCAACCCGCCGGCACGGACAGCGGCAAATTCGATCAGCGGTACGCGCTTGACTCTGCCCCGCACCGTAAACATCGTTAGATATTTTTTCTGGTCGAAATCGGCGATGGGCAACACGGCCGTTACCCGTTCGCCTTCGTCGAGATGGATCAGGTTGCTCAATGGGATGCCTTTAGCGACACGTTCGCGTTCCGGCACCTGATAGACCTTTTCCTGATACACTTTGCCACGATCGGTGAACAAAAGCAAGTCGTCGCGTGAGTCGGCGGCAAAGAGATAGCGCACCGAGTCTTCCTGGCGCGTTTCCATTCCCGGCACGCCGACCCCTTTTTTGCGCTGCTTTTGGTTGAGATTGAAAGCGCGCAGCGGTGTGCGTTTGATATAGCCGCGCTGGGTCACCGCGATCAGTACCGGGATGTCGGGCACCAGGTCTTGTGCCGATAGCGTTGTGTCGGCCTGGTCGACGATGTGTGTACGTCGCGCGTCGCCGTATTTCGCCTTGAGTTCTTGGACTTCTGTGCGGATCAGGTAAAGAATTTTGAACGGGTCGGCAAGCAGGTCTTCCAGATGGGCGATGGTCTGGATCACCTCTTGATATTCGTCTTGAATTTTTTGTCGCTCCAGGTTGGCCAGGCGGCGAAGTTGCATGTCGAGGATGGCTTGGGCCTGAAGTTCGCTCAGTGCAAAGCGTTCACACAGCCGTGTGCGCGCGGTTTCGGCATCCTCGCTTTCGCGGATGGTTTGGATCACCGCGTCGATGGCTTCGAGGGCTTTGAGCAGTCCTTCGAGAATGTGTGCCCGTGCCTGTGCCCGCTCAAGGTCAAACCGGGAACGGCGGACGATCACTTCGCGGCGATGTTCGATGTAAATTTGCAATGCGCGTTTAAGCGAAAGGGTGCGCGGTGTGCCATCGACCAGGGCCAGGCAGTTGTAGCCGAACGTGCTCTGAAGCTGGGTGTATTTGAACAGTTGGTTGAGCACGTTTTGCGCGTTGGCGCCGCGTTTGAGTTCGATCACGATGCTCATCCCTCGCCGGTCGGATTCGTCGCGCAGGTCGGCGATTTCGGAGATTTTGTCGTCGCGTACCAGGGTGGCAATCCGTTCCAACAGCGTTGTCTTGTTGACCTGATAGGGCAGTTCGGTGATGACAATCCGTTCGCGGTTGCCGCGCATCTCTTCGATGTGGGTCACCGCCCGCATTACAATCCGTCCATTGCCCCTGGCGTAGGCGTTTTTGATTCCTTCGTCGCCGACGATCAACCCGCCGGTGGGGAAATCGGGGCCTTGAATGAACTGCATCAGATCTTGAACGGTGACCTGGTCGATCTGATCATACCGGTCGATCAGATAAGCGATGGCATCGCATAGTTCGCCCAAATTGTGTGGAGCGATGTTGGTCGCCATGCCGACGGCAATCCCCGCCGATCCGTTGAGCAGCAGGTTGGGCAGCCGGGCCGGCAACACCGACGGCTCTTGCAGGGAGCCGTCGAAATTGTCGACCATATCCACCGTTGCTTTATTGATGTCGACGAGCATTTCTTCGGCGATTTGTGAAAGGCGCGCTTCGGTATAGCGCATAGCCGCAGGGGAATCGCCGTCGATCGAGCCGAAATTGCCCTGACCGTCGACGAGCATGTAGCGCATGGAAAAATCCTGGGCCATGCGGGCCATGGCTTCGTACACTGCCGAATCGCCATGGGGGTGATATTTGCCCAACACCTCGCCGACGATGCGCGCGCTCTTTTTGTAGGGCACGTTGTGTCGCAGGCCCATGTCGTACATGGCGTAGAGGATGCGTCGATGAACCGGCTTGAGGCCGTCACGGGCGTCGGGTAGGGCGCGGGCGACGATCACGCTCATGGCATAGTCGAGGTAAGAGGTGCGCATGACCTCTTCTATGTTTACCGGTCGGATTGTGTCTTGTTCCAAAACAGCCTCCGCTGTGAAATCCCGCTATATTATACCCGAAACGGCCACTTTTGAAAGCAAAGACCTCAAGGGTTGGGCAAACCCTTGAGGTCTCGAGTTCGGAAAAGGCTTGGGTCACGTCTGATATTTCTTTTTGATTGCCTCCAGGCGTTGCCTGACCCGTGCCTCAATGTCGATCATCTGAATGTCGTTCAAATACGTGACCAATTGGGGTGAGGCGATTTCACGCAAAATGGCAATCACCGAGGCGATTTCTTCGACCTTCATCTGGGTAAAACGAGCCGCTTCGGCAATCAGTCCTTCCTGGTCGATGATCTGCCCTTCCTGCACGGCACGGGCCAGGCTGTCGAGGCGCATGCTGAGTGTCATCAACGGCGTATTGATATAGTGCGAAACGGTCACGGCTGTATGGTTAAGCACCTGGGCTGCCACCACCTTGCGCGTCTGGGCGTAGAGGCGGGCATTGTCGATGGCGATGGCCGCATAGGTGGCCAGGGCATTCAAGCGGCTGAGGTCTTCGTTGCCAAAGTTTTGCGTTCGCACCATGTTGGTCACCCTTAACGCGCCGATCACTCGGGTCTTGGTTTTGAGCGGCACGCCGAGGAGGGCATGCACCAGGTAACCGGTTCTGAGTTTGCCCCCTGCATCACCATCGAGCTGATCGGAAATAACGAGGGGTTTGCCGCTGCTGACCACCTGGGTCACCAGGGCATCGCTGACCCGCAGATGAAGGCCATGCGCTTGCTTTTCGCCGACGCCCTGCACCGCCGTCATATACAGTTCGCCGCTCTCTTCATCAATCAGGTAGAGCGCGCATTCGTCGGCACGACACAGATAAACCGCCGCTTCGACCACGCGATTGAGCAACACGTCCAGGTCGAGCACCGAGGTCAATGCCTGACCCAGCGCATACAATGTGCTCAGTTCGGAAACGCGACGGCTGAGCTGGCGATTAGATTCCTCTAGCTGTTGGAGTAAAACTTGACGTTCGCGCCGCAACCGAGCTTCTTGCAGCACTCGGTCTACTGCCGCCAGAACCGGCCCCATTTCCAACGGCTTGATCAGGTAATCGCGCACGCCAAGCCGAAAAGCCTGCACGGCGATCTCTTCCGACCCCTCAAAAGTCATCATGATCACCGGATATTCGTATTGGGCCTCTCGCAGCGCTTCAAGCACCTGCAAGCCGGTCATTCGGGGCATGTTTACATCGAGCAAAACCAGGTCGGGCTGTCGGGCCAGGGCCATTTCCAGTCCTTCCTGACCATCGCGCGCAACGAGCACGCGAAACCCTTGCGGGGCAAGATACACGTCGCGCAATACACTGCGGATTTCTTCGCTATCGTCCACAATGAGAATGATCTCTGGCCTTGCGCGCTGTATGGTCACCTGTGCTTACCTCCGTGCCCCCTTTTCCTCCTCATCTGTATGGTCGGACAATTTATGATATTTTTCGGTAATTAAATTGTACATCTATGCGACAGGAATGTCAACGTTCTGTTGACAGGGGGCATCATGCCCCTGTTTGCCGGAGAAAGGTCGGCAAAGCCGGTCTGGGCACACTGCTCGACGAGTTGCGCGTTCAAGGCAGCGCGCACGTCCCAACAGCAGACATGCCTCGATCAGGCATGGGCCGTCCAGCCGACCGGTCAAGGCGGCACGGATTACAAACATCGCGTCGCGGCTGCGGATGCCGTGTGAGGCCTTGAAGCGATAGCGTAAGGCACTCACAAATTCGTTGAGAGGGTCATAAGCAAAGGGTTCAAGTGTGGAGATGCCGTCGGTAAATGCACGCAACACATCGGGTGCGTAGGGCTGGGTCAGGGTTTCAATGGCATCGGTGCGCACAGGGAACCGATCGTCGAAAAACGCGCGCGCCAATTCAACCGCTTGCGCCGGGCGGTGCAGCTCGCTGCGAATGGCCCGCGTCAAAAGCTGTTGCCAGGCGGTCGGTGTCATGCCGGTATCGTCGGCGCGATGCGCTGTGCCAAAAGCCGTCTGCCAGTACGGCACAAGGAGTTCGCTCAAGGTGGCCAGATCGAGCTGACTCAAATAGCGGCGGTTGAAATCATCGAGTGTGGTTATGTCCCATTTCGTCGCATGACGGGAGATATGTTCCAGGTCAAATTGAGCGATCAACTCGTCCAGGTGATGCAAACGTCGCCGGCCTCTGGGTGTCCATCCCAATGTGGCTATCGCGTTGACCAATGCAAGTGGAAAATAGCCTTCGGCCTGCAAATCGTTCAGCCACATCCGGCCTGATGTGATCACCGAGGGTAGATGGAGGTATTGTGGCAGTCGGCCTAGCGCGCGATGCAATTGAACCCGGTAGGGCAGGTCGGCCAGGCGATCGGCGTGGCCGATGACGTGGGTAACGCCCAGCAGATGCTCGTCGGCCACGTCGGCCCACAGCGGTGAAGGGGTGCCTTCGGCAGCGATCAGCAGTGGATCGTCAAGGGAAGAATGCTCAAAAACCAGCGTTCGCAAGAGGAGATCATCGATTTGCATCGGCCCGGCACGCTGGATGCGAAACCAGATTGCGCCATCGCGCTCATAGGCGTGTCCATACGCGATCAGCTGCATTGCCAGACGCCGATATAACACCACTCGTTCGGCGCAGCAAATGGGGTCTTCGTCCCAGTCTATGCCGAGTTGACGCAGTTCGGCACACAGTGCCTCGATCTGCCCACAATTCTGGCCCCGTACCCAAAACGTGCCTCCGTCATGGCGGGTCAGCAACCAGCTCCACACAGCCATACGGGCATGTTCGATGTTCAGATTGGCCAGATGGGACGTAAAACAAAGCCGCATGCTCATGACGACAGGATCTCGGCAAAGATCATCCGCCCGGCAGCGGTCTGGATCACCCGCGAGACCTCCACCTCAACAGTATGGTCGATAAAGCGAACGCCGTTCTGGACAACAACCATTGTCCCATCGTCCAGGTAACCAACGCCCTGTGAAGGGTCTTTGCCTTGTTGAATGATGCGCACCGTAAAGGTCTCCCCCGGCAGATAGATGGCCTTGACGGCATTGGCCAGTTCGTTGATGTTGAGCACCTGAACGCCCTGAATTTCGGCAACGCGGTTGAGGTTAAAGTCGTTGGTCATCACCGGGCAATGCAATTGACGGGCCAGCATAATCAACTTGTCATCGACATTGCTCACATCGTCAACATCCATGTCCAGAATGCGGATGGGGGTGGGGGAATTTTTGCGCATGCGGTTCAGCACTTCCAACCCACGCCGTCCACGCACTCGACGCATATCGTCTGACGAGTCGGCAATGTATTGCACTTCATTCAGCACAAAACGAGGCACCACCAGCGGCACCTGGATAAAGCCGGTTTGGGCAATGTCGGCGATCCGCCCGTCGATGATCACGCTGGAATCGAGCAAGATCATCCGCTCATTTTTGACCACGACCGGCTCTTCGAGCGAGACGTTGCCGGCACGCCTGGACCTGAGCAACATGTCGATATCACGCGCGCGCACAACCGTCACCGAGATGGCAAGCCAGACAAAAAACAGAGTGAACGCAATCGGCAAAATGTTGCCCCACGGTTCAGGAAGGTTGGAAAGCGGAATAGACAACAGGGCACCGATGATCAGACCCAACACCAGGCCAAACACAATCGCAACCAGGTGTTGCGTAGACATGCCGCGAATGCGATCGCGAACCCATCGGAACGGTTTGGTCGTAAACCAGGGTGTGAGCAAGATGCCCAATGCAGCGCCAGATAAAGAAAGAATAAGAACTGTACGAACTTGCTCTGCGCTGGACCCTCCCACTTCTCTGACCAGACTAACCCCTAATTGCCAGCCGACAATGGCCAGGACCACCATTCCGATCAGGCGTAACACAAACTCGACGCTCATCTACCCTCCTTGTGTTACCACCGATCCCGATACCTTGGGCTGGGGTTTGACACAAAATAAACCGGATAAATTTATACTATCACACTCACAGGCAAAAGTCAAAGCAAAGACCCTAAAGGTCTTGGAGACCTTTAGGGTCTTTGCTTGTCTGGTGATTACCCACATGTAGTTTCAGGGTTGAAAAACGATGTCCGATGTGGTATGCTTACGAGCGTAAGCATTTAGAGCCTATCCGAAAAACCGTACGAGCGGCATCCCTATGCCGCTTATACCGACGCATAGGGATGCGTCGGCTGCGTTTTTCGGATAGGCCCTTAATCTTGCTGGCTGCCTTGTTTGTATATCATATCGCCCACACCTGGCCTCATCATTTGGTCTTGTGGCTTCGCCGCCTGGGAGGTAAACTCGGCCTCTCTGGAGACCGTGATGGCCCTTATGTGCTCCTCGCGGGCATCCGTGCTGTCTTGATCACTGCTGCTACCCTCGCATTCGCCGGAAAGCATCCATTCCCAAGACCGAGGGAGACATGTGGGTAATCACCAGGATCATCGTGGTTGACAATCCTCAGAATCGGTGTTATCATAATGCGAACCTGAGCTATCCAGCGGCATAGCCGTCGCGCCGATAGCCGGACAGGTATACGTAATCTTTGAAAGACGGAGCCGGTCGGTGGGAGAGGAATTTTCGCAATGGTTTGCGTCTCGAACGGCACGCCAGCGGACGATATACAGTCTGCTGGCGGCGGTGATCATTGCGACCGTGCCTTGTTATATCCTCGGCTTTTGGGCGTTGACCATCGATTTTCATCCTCAACCCACGCCAACGCCAACGTTCACCGCAACCCCAACGCTGCCGCCGACCTGGACACCTCTTCCCCCAGAAGCGACGGCAACCCCAACCGTTGCCCCATCGGTCACGCCGACCGAAACCCCAACTGAAACACCGCCGCCGGCCGAAACGCCAACTGAAACACCAACTTTGACAGCGTCACCGGAAACACCAACCCAAACGGCAACCATCACCCCAACGGCCACGCCGACCGCTACACCCACGTCGACAACCACCCCAACGGCCACGCCGACTGCTACGCCGACACCGCTTCCTACGGCCACAGCGACCGCTACGGCAACGGCGACCGCTACGGCCACAGCCACACCGGTCCCAGAACTGTCGGTCGTGCCAACCTCCGGCCAGGCCGGCATCGAAATCACGATCAGTGGTGTTAAATTCCAGCCTTATGCCTTGTATACCATTTATTGGGACACCCCGACAGCATTGATTCGGCAAATCAGCGCCGATGACATCGGGCACATCCCCGCCTTTACCCATACGGTGCCGCTCACGGCCACAACCGGCACATATCAGATCGTGGCTGCACTGGACGGCGTCCCGGTTGCCCAGACGCCCTTTAACGTGGTCGAATAAACTGGCTACCCGACACGTTTGATCGGGCAGGATACGGATCGGTACAAACGCTACGGATTTTTCACGGGTTTATCCGCGTTTCTGTTCAACCCGTGTTGATCTGGGGCCGGTTTCCAAACTGTCGGGCAGGCCAGGCCGAATAAACCAGACCGTTTTTCGGCCTGGCTTTGGCCAATCTGATAGCGGAAGCGAGGCTTTAGCCGGATTTTAACCACCGGCTGAAGCTTTACCTCCCGAAAAATGCCCGAACCGGCGTTTTATTCAAAACGGGGCTTTCAAATCAGACGCAACGGGGCGTCTGTATGTATAGAATGGAGGAGACTGTGGAACTTGTTCCCTTTCTAAAGGTCCTCTCTGAGGCCAGTGGCGTCTCCGGCTATGAAACAGAGGTTCGTGAGATCGTGCGTGAGCGCTTTGCCACCCTGGCCGACGAGGTGTGCGTTGATGCGTTGGGCAACGTCATTGCCCTCAAGCGCGGCATTGGCCCGGAACCGCGCCGACGGATTATGCTGGCCGGGCATATGGACGAAATCGGGCTGATTGTGACCAGGCTCGACAAAGGATTTTTGCGCTTTACCCAGGTGGGCGGTTTTGACGTGCGCACGCTGATGGGGCAGCAGGTGATCGTGCACGGCCGCAAGGCCCTGCCCGGCATCATCGGCTGCCGCCCGCCGCACGTGTTGAGCGAAGCCGACCGTCACAAGCCGGTGCCGATGGATGAACTGTTTATCGATGTCGGCCTGAGCCAACAAGAACTTGAACAGGTCGTTCGGGTCGGCGATTTGATCACCATCCGTCATCCCTTTATCGAGTTGCAAAATGAACTGGTCAGTGGCAAAGCATTTGACGACCGCGCGGCCGTGGTTTGCATTGCCGAGTGTCTTGATCTGCTGCAAGGGCTGCGCCACGAGTGGGATGTCTATGCTGTGGCCACGGTGCAAGAAGAAGTGGGCCTGCGCGGCGCGATCACCAGCACCTACGGCATCGCCCCCGATGTCGGCATCGCCGTTGATGTAGGGTTTGGCAAGCAACCCGGTGTGCCGGAAGGAATTGCCATCGAGTTGAACAAAGGCCCAGCCCTGTGCATGGGCCCCAACATCCATCCGGCAGTGTTCGACATGCTCAAGGCAACGGCCACCAGGTACGAAATCCCCTTCCAGGTCGAGATCAGCACACGCGGCACCGGCACCGATGCTAACGCCATTCAACTGACCCGCGAAGGCATCCCCACCGGCCTGTTGAGCATTCCGCTGCGCAGCATGCACACCCCCATCGAAACCTTATCGGTCAAAGACCTGGCGCGCACCGGACGACTGCTGGCCCACTTTATCGCCGGGCTGGATGAGCGTTTTATCGATAAATTGACCTGGAAAATGCCAGCGGGAGAGGCAAAATGAACTGGAACCGATTAGAAGCGTTATCAAACGCCCTTGGCCCTTCCGGCGGTGAAGATGCAGTGCGCCAGATCGTGGTCGAGGCGATCAAAGAGCGGGTAGATGAATTCAGGGTCGATCATCTGGGCAATGTGATCGCCATGCAAAAAGGAACGGCTCATGTCGGGTTCAAGGTGATGGTTGCCGCACACATGGACGAGGTGGGGCTGATGATCTCACACGCCGATGAAAGCGGCTTGCTGCACTTTGACAAGGTTGGCGGCATCGACGACCGCGTGTTGCCGGCCAAGACGGTGCGCATCGGCCAGAACAGAGTTCCCGGCCTGATCTGCATCAAACCGGTTCATCTGACCACACCGGAAGAACGCGGACAGGTCATTTCCTACACCCAAATGGTGATCGACATCGGCGCAAACAGCAAAGCCGAGGCCGAAAAATTGGTCAAACAAGGCGATTATGCCGCCTTTGACACCACTTTTGAAGACCTGGGCGGCACGGTCAAAGGCAAATCCTTCGACGATCGTGCCGGGTGCGCCGTGTTGATCGAATTGATCGAACAAGGCCCTTACCCGTTCGATTTTTATCCTGTTTTTACAACGATGGAAGAAGTTGGCCTGCGCGGGGCGCGTGTGGCCGCGTTTAGCGTGATGCCCCATGCAGCCTTTGTGCTCGAAGGCACCATCTGCGACGACGGCCCCAAAGAACGCGACCTCAGCCCAACCACCGAAGTGGGCAAAGGCCCGGCGATCAGCGTGATGGACCAGTCGGTGATCGCCGATCCGCGGCTGGTGCGACTGCTGATCGACACCGCCGAAGCGGAAGGAATCCCCTATCAGTTCAAGCAGCCGGGCAAAGGTGGCACCGACGCCGGCGCCATTCACCTGGCCCAAACCGGCGTGCCGACGGTGCCGATCTCCGTCCCTTGTCGGTATATCCACTCACCGGTATCCTTGCTCAGCAAGGCCGATTTCGAGAACACGGTCAAATTGATGGCGGCCACGTTGCGGCGACTCACCCCCGACGTTGTTGCCAGGCGAGAATAGACTCGAGGAGGACAAGATGAAAGAAACGATCAAAAAACTGGTCGAAGCATTCGGCCCGTCGGGCTATGAAGATGAGGTCAGGGCGATCATTCAAAGCGAAATCGCCACCCTGGTCGATGAAATGCGCGTGGACGCGCTGGGCAACCTGATTGCCTTCAAACGAGGAAGCGGCAACGGCAAAAAAATCATGCTCTCGGCGCACATGGACGAGATCGGCGTGATCGCCTCTTACATTGACGAAAAAGGATTTGTGCGCATCAACCCGATCGGCGGCGTGCGCACCCTGTATGAAGTGATGGGCCGTGTGCGCTTTGCGAATGGCACAATGGGGGTGATCGGCGTTGAAAAAATGGACGATCCCAACCAGGTTCCGCCGATGGACAAGCTGTTTGTCGACGTGGGCGCAACCGGCCGCGACGATTGCCCGGTGCGGGTGGGTGATGTGGCCTGTTTCCTCCAACCGATGGTCGAAATCGGCGAACGGCTCGTCGCCAAAGCCATGGATGACCGCATCGCCTGTGCCGTGTTGATCGGTACCCTGCGCGAACTGAAAACATCACCGCACGACCTGTATTTCGTGTTCAGCACCCAGGAAGAGGTCGGCCTGCGCGGCGCCACAACCGGTGCATACGGCATTGCGCCCGATCTGGGTCTCGCCGTCGATGTAACCTTTGCGCCGGACACCCCCGAACCGGCGGTCAAAATGGCCATCGAACTGGGCAAAGGCCCGGCCATCAAGGTCAAAGACAGCGGCATGCTGGCCACGCCCTGGGTCAAAGAGTGGATGATCGACACGGCCGAACAAAACGGCATCCCCTATCAATTAGAAGTGCTGCCCGGCGGCACCACCGACGCACGCGCGATCCAGACCACACGCGAAGGCGTGCCGGCCGGCTGCCTGTCGATCCCTACCCGATATGTGCACTCACCCTCTGAAATGGTCAGCTATGCCGACGTACTAAATGCCGTCAAACTGCTGACTGCATTGCTGGCAAACCCGTTATCTAAAAAACCCTAAAGGTCTTAAAGACCTTTAGGGTTTCAGTAGTAGGAGGAGCAAACAAACAAAATGGGCAAAATTCGACGTTTGGTGCTGGATACGCTCAAACCGCACGATCCCACCATCATCGAATTGGCCAAAAATTTGAGCGAATTGGCCGGCGTTGAAGCGGTCAACATCAGCATTTACGAGATGGACCGCAAGGTTGAAAACGCCAAGATCACCATCGAAGGCAGCGACATCGACTATGATGTCATTAGCCGGATCATTGCCGATGCCGGTGGCGCGATCCATTCGATCGACGAGGTCGTGGCCGGCAAGATCATCATCGACGACGCCAACACCCCCCAGGACCCACATCAGGGATGATCGATCTCCCGGTTTGTTCTCCTGCCGGGTGGTTTTTAACCGGATTCGGACGTTTTTGGAAGTTGAGGCTTCAGCCAGCCCGGCTCAAGCCTCAACGCCACTACCAGATGTAAATTCTCCAGGGCACAGCCTGTAAACAAAACGAGGCTGCCCCCCACAGTCTTGAATGAACTCATTACGCAAACAGTTGATCAAATGGCGCGAATACGGCAAAATCTCTGAGGTCGGACAAATTGCGCGACGGGCCTTTGTCAACAACGCTTTTGACGGCATCCTGACCATGATCGGGGTCGTGGTGGGCAACATGGTCGTCGGCGTGCAAGATGCCCGCACCATCCTGGTCACCGGGCTGTCGACCGCCTTTTCGATCGGCATTTCGGGAAGCTGGGGGGCCTACCTGGCCGAATCGGCTGAACGGGCCCACGCGCTTCAAGAACTCGAACAATTCACCTTAACCGACCTGCAAGATACCCAAATCGGCAAGGCCTCGCGCATGGCCGTTGTCACGGTGTCCATTGTAGACGGCCTGTCGCCCTTTTTGGCCGCTTTGTTGGTTGTCGCTCCCTTTTTCTTTGCCTCATGGTTTCCTTCGGTTCATTACGTCTACTATACATCTATGGCGCTGGCTTTGCTCTCGCTCTTTGGGCTGGGCATCTTTTTGGGCAACATATCGGGGCACAACCTGCTTGTATCGGGACTCAAAACCGCCATGGCCGGCCTGGTGTGTATGGCGATCAGCCTGCTCCTTGAACGAATGTCGGCATAGGGATGCCGACTATGGCGCTACAAATGCGCCCCCTATGTGTGGCCGATGCATCCCAATGCTATGCGTGGCCGACGCATCCCAATGCTATGCGTGGCCGACGCATCCCAATGCTATGCGTGGCCGACGCATCCCAATGCGTCGGCATGGGGATGCCGACCTACAAATGCCGACCTACAAATGCCGACGGCATAGGGATGCCGATGCTACGGCATGGCTGATCTGCGGTGTGGCCGACCTGCGGTGTGGCCGACGCATCCCAATGCTATGTGTGGCCGACGCATCCCTATGCGGCGGCCAGCGTTATATCTTAAATATCAGATACGATTAGGAGGATCAAAAATGAGAGGATGGATCGGTGCCCAACTGTATACTGTACGTGAATATACACAGACTATCGAAGGAGTAGCCGAAACATTGAAAAAAGTTGCCGCCATCGGCTACAAGACAATCCAAATCTCGGCCTTTGGCCGCGACCTCGACCCCAAAGAAATCGCCAAACTGGTTCAAGACAACGGGTTAATCGTCGCCTCCACCCACCGCAGTTGGAACGACTTTTTGACCCGCCTGGATGACGAGATCGAAATACACAAACTGTGGAACTGCGCGCATCCGGCCATCGGCGGACTGCCGCGCGAATACCACACCCCCGACGGCTTGAAGCGCTTTCTCGACGAACTGGCCCCGATCGCCGAAAAGCTGGCCGCCGAAGGGATGGACTTTTCCTACCACAACCACAACCACGAATTGGTCAAATGGAACGGCAAAACCTGGCTGGAAATGCTCTATGATCAGGCCCCGCCGGAAATGCTCAAAGCCGAGATCGACACCTACTGGATTCAGGCCGGCGGCGGCGACCCGGCAGCCTGGGTAGCGCGGTGTGCCGGACGCGAGCCGCTCCTGCACCTCAAAGATATGATCGTTACTCCCGAACGAGAACAGCGCTTTGCCGAAATCGGCGAAGGCAACCTGAACTGGCCGGCCATCCTCAAGGCCGCCGAGGCCGGCGGCGTCGAGTACTACCTGGTCGAGCAGGATAACTGCTATGGCCGCGATCCATTCGAGTCGCTGGCGATCAGCTATCGCAACCTGGTGGCCATGGGCCTGCGCTAAAGCACGGATTCTTGATCCACGGAGGGCAAAGGGATGAGCAGCAAGCATGTAGCTCTGGTGACCGGCGCATCACGTGGCATCGGCCGAGCCATTGCCCTGCGCCTGGCCGCAATGGGCATCGCTGTCGGCGTGAACTACCTGGCGCGACTTGACGCAGCCCAGGGTGTCGTGGACGAAATCCGCGCTGCCGGGGGCATCGCAACGGCCGTGCAGGCCGATGTACGCTCCGGCGAAGCCGTACGGGCGATGGTAACCCGGCTGGAAGACGAATTGGGCGAGATCGACATCCTGATCAACAACGCCGGCATCACCCGCGACGGCCTGTTCATGCGCATGTCGGAACAAGACTGGCGCGACGTGATCGAAATCAACCTGAACGGCGCCTTTCATTGCACCCAGGCGGTGATCCGCAAAATGCAACGTGGCCGCTGGGGACGCATCGTCAACATTTCATCGTTGGCCGGGCTGGCCGGCAACATCGGTCAGGCCAACTATGCGGCAGCCAAAGCCGGGCTGATCGGCTTTACCCGCGCCCTGGCCAAAGAAGTCGGCTCACGCGGAATCACCGTCAACGCTGTAGCCCCCGGTTTCGTCGAAACAGAAATGACCGCCGGCTTGCAGCCAGAGTGGAAAGAGCAAATCCTCAAATTAACTCCTGCCGGCCGATTCGGTCTGCCGGATGAGGTGGCGGCAACGGTTGCCTTTTTGGTTTCCGACGCCGCAGCTTACATCACCGGTCAGGTGATTTCCGTCGACGGCGGACTGGGAATGAGGTGAACCATGCCCCAAACAGCATCTCCACCCCAAAATGCCTTTTTTGAAGACTTTGAAATCGGCCATCGGATGGTCACCCAAGGCCGCACGATCACCGAAACCGACATTGTCAACTTTGCCGGCCTCTCCGGCGACTATCACCCGCTGCACACCGACGCGCAATATGCCGCCGGACATCACTTTGGCCAGCGGGTCGCGCACGGCCTGTTGGGTCTCTCGATCACCACCGGCCTGGCCATGCGAATGGGTATCCTGAATGAATCGATCATCGCCTTTCGAGAACTGACCTGCAAGTTCAGCAAACCGATCTTGATCGGCGATACGGTGCATGCCGAACTGACCATCACCGGCCACAAGCCGATGCCCCGTCTCGGCAGCGGCCTGGTTGAGCTGGAGGTCAAACTGTACAACCAACACGGCGAGCCGGTTCAAATCGGCACCTGGACGGTCATCGCCAAAATGCGCGCTGCCCCAGAGGCACAAAATGACTGAGCGCAAAAATCCCATCGGCAATGTGGCCGTGCTCGGCGCGGCCGATCTGCCCGGCCTGATCGCGCGCCTGGACGCCATGCTAGACGCCGCTCAGGCCGGCACCTTTCCGGCTCGGCAGCCCCCACCGCCACAAGACCTGACCGCCGCCGAGCGCATCGTCATCGAGTTCGAGCACCCAGACACGTTGATCGAGCGCCTTGTTCAGGCCCGCCAGGCGTTGCAAACCAACGCCCAGGTCGACTGGAAACGACTGGAAGGACGCGGCATCTATCGCGGAAGCGGCGCGCCAGGCCGGGTAGCCTTTTTATTCGGTGGACAAGGCGCGCAATATGTCAATATGCTGCGCGAACTGCACGATGGCGAACCGTCGGTCGCCGAAACTTTTGCCCAGGCAGACGATGTATTGATGCCGATCCTGGGCCGTCCGCTCAGCACATTCATCCTGGTCGACACCCCAGACAAAGCCACGCTGGAAGCCGCCGAAGAACGGCTACGTGACACGCGAATCACCCAACCGGCCGTGCTCACCGTTGACGTTGCGCTATTTAGATTGTTACAAGATTACGGCATTATCCCCAATCTGCTCATCGGCCACAGCCTGGGCGAATACGCCGCCCTGGTCGCTGCCGGAACATTGACCTTTGCCGACGCCTTGCGTGTGGTCAACGCGCGCGGGCAGGCCATGTGCCAGGTCGTCCAGGCCGACAACGGCACGATGGCCGCAATCATGGCCTCAGCGGAAGAAGTGGCGCACATCTTGAACAAAGTTGAGGGCTATGTGGTCACCTGCAACGTCAACAGCCGTCGCCAGGTCGTGATCGGCGGCGAGACGGCAGCGGTCGAGCGGGCCGTGGCAGCCTTTGCTGCCGCGGGCATACGCGCTGTGCCGCTGGCCGTATCTCACGCTTTTCACACCCGCATCGTCCAGGGGGCCGCCATACCGCTCCGTGCCGCCATCGCCCGTTGCATGCTCAAGTCACCTGCCCTGCCGGTCATCTCGAACGTGACCGGCGAACCCTACCCGGCCGATCCGGCCCAAATCGGCGCATTGCTTGAACGGCAAATCTATTCACCGGTGCAATTTGTCCGGGGGATCGAGACACTCTATGCCCAAGGCGCACGGGTCTTTGTCGAAGTCGGCCCCAAGCGGGTGCTCTCGGCATTTGTCGAAGAAATCCTGGCCGGGCACGACGACGTGCGGGTGGTACATACCAACCATCCACGGCGGGGCGCCATAGTCAGCTTTCATCAGGCCATGTGTGCACTCTATGCCGCGGGGTTGGGGTGAAAAACCTGATCTTGCTCACCCTGATCGGTTTTATCGTGTTTATGGCTACCGGCGTGGTCGGGCCGATCACCTCGCTGTACTATGAATCTTTGGGCGCCAATTACGCCGCCATCGGCGTACTGGGCACGGTGATGTGGCTCAGCTCGATCCTCTTTAGCTATCTGTGGGGGCGCGCCACCGATCGGCTTGGACGGCGCAAACCCTTCCTGGTGATCGGTCTGCTCATCCTGTCACTGACCGATCTGGCCATCGCATGGGTAACGTATTATGGCTATCTTTTTCCCCTGCGTGCCGTGGCTGCTGCCGCCCAAGCCGCCTACAACGTCACGGCCCTGGCCCTGATCGGCGACATGTTGGAGCGCCGGCAGGTCCATCGCGGACGCTACATGGGCTTTTATCGCGGCGCCGGTTCGCTCGGTTTTGGCCTGATGGCCTTTGTCTCCGGCAGCCTGGCCGACCGTGTATCGCTTTCCTTTCCCTTTGTGCTGGCTTCGGCATGTCTGGGCGTTGCCGGTGTGCTGGCCTTGTTCATCCGAGAAGCGTCGCCTCAAACCCTGTCCAACGTCTTATCCCGTTCATCGGCATCATTTCCCGACAATTCCCCCTCGACGGCCCAAGCCGCCGCCCTGCCGCTTCTTCCCCTGTTGATCTCGGCCTTTGTGTGGTCATTGGTCACCGGCGCCGTCTATGCCGTGTGGGCCAACTATATGGTCGATCAGGTCGGCTATGGTCGTGCGGCGATGAGCCGACTGTGGTCGCTGGCTTCTTCCTCTGAATTTCCTCTGATGATCGTTGCCGGTTGGCTCTCCGACCGCATAGGACGGCTACCGATGTTGAGCCTGAGCCTGGTGGCCTGGACACTGGTCTTTGTCGGCTATATCGTGACGCCGCATATGCCCTGGATTCTGATCGTACAGCTCATGCGTGGGTTTGCCTACTCGGCCTTTACGGCCACGGCCATGACGTATGCCGCCGAGGTGCGCGACAAGTCGCAGCGTGGTCGCGTATCGGGTCTGTACGGCACAGCGGGAGGCGTGGGATCGATTCTGGGGTCGGCCATGGGCGGGGGAATAACCCAATGGCTGGGCTTTGGGCCGATGATCGGCATCAGTGCGACACTGACCATGGTCGGAGCAATTTATTCAGGCATTGAAGCAGGCCGCCATCGGCGCATCATTGCGAATCACCGCCGCCCGATGCAGTGACACCCCCATACGGCAGCCGACGCATACGGCAGCCGACGCATACGGCAGCCGACGCATACGGTAGCCGACGCATCCCTATGCGTCGGCCGACGCACCTCCATACGGTAGCCGACGCATCCCTATGCGTCGGCCGACGCACCCCCATACGGTAGCCGACGCATCCCTATGCGTCGGCCGACGCACCCCCATACGGTAGCCGACGCATCCTATGCGTCGGCAAACCATAGGAGAGCCCGGTGGGCGACGGCATTGCCGTCGCCCACCCCTTTCGGCCCTATGCCTGGCCAGGGTGCATTTCAACTTGGGGGCAAGCTCGTTGTGGCCGGTCTCCAGACCGCGCCACTCTGTAGGATCAGGCGATGCGCAGGGCCTGAGCATCGCCCGGACGGACAAGTCGCCCCCATTCTGAAATACACCCCCTGGTCAGGCAGATTTGACAAGGTACTTTGAATTATGCTATAATCGGGCCGTTATTGAAAAAAATTTTCACGAGCAGGCATACAATGTCTCAAGAAGATATGGTTACCGCATTGCGCGAGGCGGGTTATCGGCTGACAATGCCTCGACTGGCCGTGTTGCAGGTGCTACAAGAGCACCGTGAAGAGCTAAGTCCGGAAGAGGTACATCGCCTGGGCAAGGCCATTTACGCCCCGTTAGGATTGGTGACGGTGTACCGAACGCTTGAATTGCTGAACCGGCTGGGGCTGGCACAACGCATTCACACCACCGGCGGCTGTCACGGCTATGCGCGCATCGGCGGCGATCACCACCACCTGGTTTGCCGACGGTGTGCGCGCGTGGTCGAGTTCCCCTGTACCGGCCTGGACGAATTGATCGAGCAGGTTTGCCGGGCTACCGGTTTTACCGTCGACACCCATTTGCTCGAACTCAACGGGCTTTGCCCGGAATGTCAAAAGGCATAACGCGCGGTCTGGAGACCGGCCTGAGCCGAAAGGAACGGCCCAAGCTGAAGGATTTTTTTTGCAGCGTAATCGAAAATTTTTTTCAAAAGGAGCAAAAATGTATAAGCGCAGATTGTTTTTTTACATTTCTATTATCGTTATATTGTCAATGATTGTGGGATGCAAGTCGGCAGAAACGGAGCATGAGATCGGCGATGAAATGCCGACACTGAAAGCGGTCAAGCTGGGCGATGGCAAGCTCAAGGTGGTGGCTACAACCAGCCTGATCGGTGATGTGGCACACCGCGTAAGTGGCGATTTGATCGAATTGAGCGTGTTGATACCTGTGGGCAGCGACCCGCACGCCTTTGTGCCTGTGCCGCAAGACGTGGCCCGTGTGGCCGATGCACACCTGCTTTTGGTAAACGGGCTGGGTTTGGAAGAGTTTCTGCCCAATCTGCTCAAGGGGGTTGGCAAAAAAGTGCCGGTAGTGCCGGTTTCTTATGGCATTGAGCCGATGGCCGGTGGGCACGAGCATGAGCACGAGCACGAGCACGAAGAGAAAGAACATGAGCATGAACACGGGGGGCTGGATCCGCACGTTTGGATGGACCCCAACCTGGTGATGGTGTGGGTTCAGAACATGGCCGATGCCTTTTCCAAGCTGGATCCGGCACATGCCGACGCATTTGCAGCCAATGCCAGGGCGTACAAAGGTGAATTGCAAGCCTTGGATGAATGGATCCGTGTTCAGGTCGCCCAAATTCCGGCGGCGAACCGCAAGTTGGTGACCGATCACACGGCATTTGGCTATTTTGCGGCGCGCTATGGCTTTGAGCAGGTGGGGGCGGTGTTTCCGGGTTACAGTTCGCTGGCGGCGCCGTCGGCCCAAGAGCTGGCCCAACTGGAAGAGGCGATCCGTGAGTTGGGGGTCAAGGCAGTGTTCGTGGGCATGACCGTCAATCCGAATCTGGCGGCGCAGGTAGCGCAAGACACGGGCACGCGGCTGGTCTTTTTGTATACCGGCTCGCTTGGTGAGGCCAATGGGCCGGCGGGGGATTACATTTCGTACATGCGGTATAATGTGACGGCCATCGTCGAGGGATTGAAATAGAGGTTTCGACCTGGATTCTGGCTAAGGACCTATCCGAAAAACATAACCGACGCATCCCTATGCGTCGGTATAAGCGGCATCCCGATGCCGCTTGTACGTTTTTTCGGATAGGCTTTAGCCGGGACCGGCTGAAGCCTCAACTCCCCAAGATGGGGCCGGTTTCGACGATTCGGGCAAGAAAAGGATCTGTTATGTCTATAGCCGGGTTGAGCGTGTTGAATGGGGCGCATGCGCTCCACGACCGGAATGCGCCGATCTTGCAGGTTGAGCGGTTGAGTGTGCGCTACAATGGAGATTTTGCCTTGCAAGATGTCTCTTTTGTGTTGAATCAGGGCGAACGTGTGGCCGTGGTGGGGCCGAACGGGGCCGGTAAAAGCACCCTGTTCAAGGCGATTGCCGGCGTGTTGTCGCCAACGTCGGGGCAGGTGACCGTGGCCGGACATTGCCCCGGCCGGCACATCTGTATTGCTTACGTGCCGCAGCGCAGTCAGGTTGATTGGAGTTTTCCGGTCACCGTGGCCGATGTGGTGATGATGGGCCGGGTGGGGCGGATTGGGCTTTTGCGCCGGCCCGGTCGTCGCGATGTTGAATTGGTGCGCCAATATCTCGACCTGGTCGGTCTGAGTGAGCTGGCAGGGCGGCAGATCGGTGAGCTGTCGGGGGGGCAACAGCAGCGTATGTTCATTGCCCGTGCGTTGGCCCAGGAGGCGACGCTGATGTTGATGGATGAGCCGTTTACCGGCCTTGATGTGCCGTCGCAAGAACATCTGTTTCGAATTATGGACGAGTTGCGTCGACGTGAGGTGACGGTGATGGTGGCCACGCATGACCTGAACATGGCTGCCGATCGCTTTGATCGGGTGTTGTTGCTCAAGGGACGGTTGTTGGGTATCGGTCGCCCTGACGATGTGTTGACCACTGTGCAGTTGCGTGCTGCCTATGGTGGACAGTTGCGCCTGATCCAGACCCAAGAGGGGATGATGGCCTTGGGCGATACGTGCTGCGAAGGGGATGGTCATGATCACATTCGTTGATTTTCTTTTGAAACCGTTAAGCTACGCATTTATGCAAAGAGGGCTGCTCGCCGTGGTGATGGTCGGTGTGGTCTGTGCTGTGGTAGGCACTTATGTGGTGCTGCGCGGGCTGGCTTTTTTCGGTGATGCGCTGGCGCATGCCATTTTGCCCGGTGTGGCCGTCGGCTATCTGGTCAGTGGGGGAGCGCGTGAGCCGATCTTTTGGTGGGGTCTGGGCACGGCGGTGCTCACCGCGTTGGGTATCGGTGCCGTCGGCAAGGGGGCCGGGATCAAAGAAGATACGGCGATCGGGATCATTTTTGCGGGGATGTTTGCGTTGGGCATTGCGTTGATCTCGACCGTGCGCAATTACGCCGTCGATCTGGCGCATTTTATGTTCGGTGATGTGCTGGGTGTGTCGGTGGGCGATCTCTGGCTGACCGGCGTGTTCGGTGGGTTGGTGATCTTGACGATCCTGGCTTTTTACAAAGAGTTTTTGGTGATCTCGTTCGATCCGATCCTGGCGGTGACGTTGCGTCTGCCGTTGGGGGTGTTGCGCAATCTGTTGTTGGTGCTGATTGCGGTGACGGTGGTGGTTTCGTTGCAGACGGTGGGGGTGGCATTGATGGTGGCAATGTTGATCACGCCGGCGGCGACGGCTTATCTGCTCACGCGGCGGCTGCCGGCGATGATGACCTGGGCGGCGTTGATCGGGGCGTTGTCCGGCGTGGTGGGGCTGTATTTGTCCTATTATGTGAGTATGGCCTCCGGGGCGGCGATTGTGTTGGTTTGTACGGCTTGTTTTGGGTTGGTGTTGCTGTTGAGGAGGAAACCCTAAAGGTCTTGGAGACCTTTAGGGTTTGATCAATTGTTGAAATTGTCGGTGCAATGGGCCGTTGCTGACCAGCAGCGGCCCATTTTGTGGCCGCCAGCGGTGGCCGGCGGTATCGGTAACCGTGCCGCCGGCTTCGCGGGCGATCACGGCACCGGCGGCTGCATCCCACGCGCTCAATTGCAGGTGAAAGTAGGCATCCCACCAGCCGACGGCGACATAGCAAATGCCCAGTGCCGCCGAGCCGCAGCAGCGCAGGGAGCCGATGTGCGGGGAGAGGCGGTCGATGGCGGTGACGATTTGTTTGCGCAAGTGTTCCTCACGCGACCAGTCCATGCCGATTTGGGCGTCGAGCATGCGGGTGATGTCGCTGACGTGAATGGGCGTGCCGTTGAGGGTGGCTCCTAAACCGACGCCGCCGGCAAAGAGGTGATCGCGCAAGGGATCGTAGACGACGCCGACCAACGGTTCGTTGTCGACGGCCAGGGCGACCGAGGTGGAAAAGTGGGGGAAACGGTGCACGAAATTGCCGGTGCCGTCTAGCGGGTCAATAATCCATTGAAAGGATGATCGACGGACGGCGGGGGGCGTTTCTTCGCTCAAGATGTCGTGGTCGGGGTAGCACCGACGGATCGCTTCGATGATGGTGCGTTCGGCAGCCAGATCGACATCGGTCAGAAAATCGCGCAGGCCCTTTTGGCGGGCGTTCAGTTCGCCCTGTGCACCTTGGCGGATGACCTGGCCGGCAGCACGGGCAATTTCGATGGTAAATTGAAGAAATTCTTGAGTGTTTGACATTTTTCCTCGTTCAAATGGTATCCGGGGTGTAAGTCGCCGAGATGTATAGTTCGACGATTTGTCCGGCCTCGTTTAGTTCAAAGCGATAGGTGCCACGCATGGGAAAAGCAAAGTTTTGGGTGACGAACCAGGCGTGGACGGTGTGGCCCTGGAGCTGAATTTCGGTGATCTGAAAGGTGCCGCCGACGGGCGGGAGACGCAGGAGGGATTCTTCGATCTGTTCCAGGCCGACGTATACGCGCGGGGGTTCGGGCCACAGGTAGCGTTCGATGCGGGCGTGTTCGGCGAAGAGGGCCAGCAGGGGGGCGAGTTCACCGCCGTTGAGGTAGTCGTTGAGGCATTTGACGTATTGAACGGGGATCTGACGGCCGTCCATTGGTTATTTTCCCACACAAAAGCGACTGAAAATGGTTTCCAGCAAAGCCTCGTCGGCCGTTTCGCCGGTGATCTCGCCGAGGGTGTTGATGGCGGCGCGCACGTCGATGCTGAGCATGTCGAGCGGCAGGGCCTGCCGGTAGGTGTCCAGGGCGTGTTGGATGTGCATGTGTGCGCGGCGCAGGGCGTTTTGGTGACGTGTGTTGCCGGTCAGGGGGGCGTCGGAGGCTATGACCTGGCCGGCCCAAATGGTTTTCTCGATGGCTTGCTCCAGCTCGGACAGTCCCTCGCCGGTGAGGGCAGAGACCTGGAGGTGTGGGGCGTTAGGCAACAGTTCGTCGGCGCAGGTGATGAGGGGCAGGTCGGTTTTGTTGATCACGACCAGTGCCGGTTTGTCGCCGATCAGGGTGGCGATTTCGTGATCGCCTGCTTCCAGCGGCGCGTTGCCATCGACAACCAGGATGGCCATGTCGGCCTGAGCCAGGGCGCGACGGCTACGCGCGATGCCCAACCCCTCGATGTGGTCTGAAGTTTCGCGGCGGATGCCGGCCGTGTCGACCAGGATCAGGGGGATGCCGTTCAGGTTGAGCATTTCTTCCAATGTGTCGCGGGTGGTGCCGGGTTGCGGGGCGACGATGGCCCGTTCGACGCGCAGGAGGGCGTTGAGGAGGCTGCTTTTGCCCACGTTGGGCCGTCCGACAATGGCTGCACGCACTCCATGCCGATAGATCACTCCCCGATTGGCTCCGGCCAGTAATTTATCGATTTGAATCAAACAAGATGTTAAATCATCCTGGATATCGTAAGGCGGGATTTCGTCAAAGTCGATGCTGGCTTCCAGCCAGGCCAGGATGCCGAGCAGTCGTTCGCGCACTTGGCGCACTTGGTGCGAGAGTTGCCCGGCCAGTTGATCGACGGCCATGCGCAGGCCGGCCTGGGTTTTTGCTTCGACCAGGTCGGCGACGGCTTCGGCCTGGGCCAGGTCGATGCGTCCGTTGAGGAAGGCGCGCAGGGTGAACTCGCCCGGTCCGGCCGGCCGCGCGCCGAGCTGCACGCAAAGGTCGAGGATGTGACGCAGGGGGGCCGGGCCGCCATGGGCGTCGATCTCGACCACGTCCTGGCAGGTGTAGGTGCGTGGGGCAGGCATCCAGACGGCCAACACTTCATCGACAACCCGGCCGGAGGTCGGATCGACGATGTGGCCATAGGTCAGGGTTCGTGGGGTGAAGGAACGCTGGGGACGAAAGAGCTGTCTGAGGATGGGCAGGGCATCGGGGCCGCTGAGGCGCACGATGCCGATGCCGCCCATGCCGATGGCAGTGGCAATGGCGGCGATGGTGTCGTCGGTGGCATAGCGATAGGCGTTCATCAGGATAACTCTTGGCCAATTCTCTGCTATGCAGCAGATTGTGCCTGCGCGGGCAGACTGAGTTGAGGCTCTGGTCGGATTTTAATTCCCAGACGTAGGCCGGCTGAAGCCTCAACTTTTGAAAATGCCGGATTCCAAGCCTTTATTGTGCCACAAAATGGAATGGGTGGCAAGTCAGTTGTCACCAAAGGTGCGGTGGTACAGGTCTTTGCCAAAGCTGGTTTGCAGGGGTTCGCCTTCGATAATTTTGTAGGTGCGTTTGCCGCCCGATTCTCTGGGGGCCCGCAGGAAAAGGGCGTTGTTCTGTTTTTGGCTGTAAAAGCCGTGGGCAAATTCGTATTGATGGGTCACAAAAAAGACCTTGATCCGCTTTTCCAACAATGCGCTGACGATCTGGCGGGCGATTTCGGAGCCTTCTCTTTCGTTGGTGGCGGCAAAAGATTCGTTAAACAGGACCAGTGAGTTGGGTTTGAGATGATCGACGATGTCGCTCATACGGGCGAGTTCTTCGTCGAGCTTGCCACTGGTCATTGTTTTGTCTTCTTCGCGTTTGTAATGGGTGAACAGGCCGCTGCACACGTTGGCGCAAAAGGATTCGGCCGGCACGAACATGCCGGCCTGCATCATCAATTGAGCCAGGCCGATGCTGCGCAGAAAAGTCGATTTGCCGCCCTGGTTGGCCCCGGTGATAATGAAAAGGTCTTTGCCGTTGGCGTTGATGTCGTTGCCGACCACCTGACGTTTCATGGTTAACGCCAGGCAAATGTCGTATAACCCCTTGAAGGAATGCCGACGCTCTTCGGCGGGGAGCGGCAGTGGCCAGGCAATCGGTTCTCCCAACTCGATCAGGCGTTCGTACAGGTTCAGGCAGCCGATGTAGAAGGCCAGTTCAACCCGTAACACGTTGAAAAAGCTGTCGATGTGGTCGGCCGATTGGGCCAGGGCGTTGGCGACCAGGTTGATGCCCCGGTCGCGCAATTCGCCCAGCGCTCTGGCGCCATGTTCGTCGCGGGGGTGGATGCTAAAGCTGTAAACCGGCGAGCGGTTCAGCACTCGCTTGACCCAGCTCGCGTTTTTGTTGGGCTTGCGCAAGGTGTGATGAATTCCCTCGTTGCCCATGCCCAATTCTACGCTGAGTAAGACGCCGTCGCGAAAGCGCAGTTCTTGGAGATGTTCGTCGACAAGGGCAAAGTATTCGTCGTCCAGTTCTTGCCGGATCATGGTGAAAAAACGTTGGAACCCTTCCGATTCGAAGCGGTCGGTGTGTTCATCGGCGATGTTTTTGAGTCTTTTGAGTAATTCAACGTACATTTGCAGCATTTCCACTGCGCCGGACAGGATGCCGCTCGGCGAGCGGCTGAAAATGCCCAGCCAATGCTTTTTCTTGTTTTCGGTTGCTTCGATCGGTAGTTGATAGATGGTACGGACAACGGCAGGGTTGTTCAGACAATCTTTCAAGATGTCCTGACGGTAGCGAATTTCGTCCGGATCGCTCAGGCTGAGGAAGAGGGCCTGGCGAGCCACCCGTAGCAACAAATCATCCTTGACGGCCATGGCGTTCAAGAGGGTGTTCAATTCCAGGTCTTGGGTCAGGGCGGCTTCATGGGCCGGTGGGGCTTGTTCCAGATTGAAATCGCGGTCGCGATACAT